>Ga0114975_10000735_pt1 | contig 24232 bp, 21 predicted proteins | sample S_130626_EF_Meta_FD_87031 | JGI IMG/M metagenome (GOLD analysis project Ga0114975, IMG submission 87031) | Freshwater microbial communities from Lake Simoncouche, Canada to study carbon cycling - S_130626_EF_MetaG | ecosystem: Environmental > Aquatic > Freshwater > Lake | place: Lake...
ACTGATGAGTTTACCCCTAGCTTTTAGTACAACACTAGAGACAATACCGCCGATTCAGCCAATTATTCTAGATGCTGAAAAAATAAAACTATGGCAGTCTCGCCTAGGACCTAAGTGCAAACCTAGAGTTGGCTTGGTTTGGAGTGGTGGTACCACCCATAAAGATGACCGTCGTCGCAGTATTCAACTGAAAGATTATCTAGCTTTTTGTAAGGATGATTTTGAGTATTGCAGCTTACAAAAAGAGGTTCGAGAGAATGATACTCAGGATCTCCAAAATAGCTCCATTCGTCATTTTGAAAATGATCTTCATGACTTTGCAGATACGGCAGCGCTAATTAGTCAACTGGATCTTGTCATCTCTGTTGATACGAGTGTGGCACATCTTGCTGCAAGCCTGAATAAACCAACACTGATTCTCATTCCACATGCGCCCGACTGGCGCTGGATGCTGGGTCGTGATGATAGCCCCTGGTATCCAACCGTCAAACTCTATCGTCAGACTACTCTAGGTGATTGGCAAACCACTTTACAAACTCTATTTAAAGATCTTAAGGAAATTCAACCAATTTTGATTAAACATATTCTTCCTAAGGCTCACGAATGAAAATTAATTTAGATAACGTGACTATTTGTGCAGTTGATTCAATAAATCCCTCGCTTGCTGCTAGAGCGATAGAGAAGTCATCTGAGAGTATAAATTTTGCAAGTAAAATCTTATTTACAGATTCAAGCATTATTGGTAATTTTCAAACAATCACTATCCCGAAAATCTCATCTAAAGATGAGTATTCAAGATTCCTTATTAAAGACCTAAACCAATTTATTCAAACTGAATTTGTCTTAATCGTTCAGTGGGATGGTTATGTTATATGCCCACAATGCTGGACAAATGAATTTCTAAATTATGACTATATTGGGGCTAAATGGCCTTGGTATGATGAGGGATTTAATATGGGTAATGGGGGGTTTTCTTTAAGGTCAAAAAAACTTTTAAACTCGATTAATACTGAAAAATTCATCTTTATACCTAACATCAATGAAGATGAATTAATTTGTAGGATTAATAGAGAATACCTCCAGAATAATGAAGCTATTAAATTTTCATCTTTAGAAAATGCCGATAAATTCTCGTATGAGCGGTCCCTACCTGAATCGTTTACGTTTGGTTTTCATGGCTTATTTAATCTGTGGCGCCACGAAAATGATGAAGAGGTTTTAAAAATTGTTAAAAATTTAAATAAAAACTCCTATAACTCCTTAGAGTTTGTAGAATTGATATGCCACTATTGGAATTTGAGGAAACTATATACTTTTAAAGAGTTATTTAAACTTTTTATTAGCTCTTTACCTACTAAAAATATTGATGAAGGCCTCCAAAAATATATAACCAATAAGGATCAAAGAAGTAGAATATTAACTACTGCAGAAAAAATTATTTAGTATTGGGTAGTTTTACACATCCCTGGGATTAATAATGTCATTGCAAAACGTATGCTATATTTCTAAAAATTTATGGGACTTATTGAGTGAATTCAAACTCTATCAAAGCTGTACTAAGTGAATTGCGAGATCCGATAAAAAAAACATGGATTTTGTTAAGTCCTTCCAGCATGGGTGAAACCTTGCTGTTATGCTCTCTAAGTGAAGCTTTTATAAAAAAACATGGCCACTCAATTACCCTCGTCATTCCAAAATCCCACGAATTTATTACGCGTTGCTATCCTAATTTATTTCATAAAATTTTTTTTATGTCTGTTGAAGAAATGAGGCTTTTTTGTTCTTTCAATATTGTTCCAAGAAATTTTTTTGAGTTAGACTTTCCAATTAATACTTGGTCTGATCAAATAAATGATTCAAGTCCTATAGCTTTATTTGAGCTTTTTGTTAAAACTTTGGGTGCTAAAGGACTTAATTTAGTTGATTTATATAGGTATAATTTACGAATAGGCTGGGACGCACCTTGTAAATTACCGACTCTACCAGTCGATATTTGCGATTTAACTGCAAAGAAATTAATACAAGAATTTAAAATTAATGAGAAGTTTATTTTAATTCAAGGGGGAAATAACACTAACCACCCCATTCCAGCAATATACTTAAATAATATTTGTAAAAAGTTGAAAGGGTTAGATATTGACATCATTTTTAACACTTTAGGTGCTACATTTTCAACTGATATCGAAGTCTTAGATCATATAAAATTCTTAAAACTTTCCGTGATTGAGGTAACATCTCTTTCTAAACTCGCCCTTACAATTATCTCTGGAACTAACGGATTATCAACCTTGTTATCTGCCTTAGAATTAAATAAAACAATTCATATATTTCTACCTAATTTAAAGTTAATGGACTCAGAAAATCTAATTTTTGAAAAGATCAATCCACAAGCATATTCGCCTTTACTTGGAACCCCTGAATTGATTCACAACTCTAACCACATTTTAGAATACCAAGTAGATGAGGAACCTAATGAATTAATGTGTAATGATGTTGTTGATTCTGTCCTAAACAGTATTACCTAAATAATAATATGAATAGCTTTTAGAACTGTAAGCACTTTTAAATACATTTTTTATTTAGCTACAAATTACAAATTCAATTAAGTTGATTGGCTTTTAAATAGGCATCAGGGTATCCAATATCAATTAAAGGAGCATTTGTTTTGTAGGTATAGATTCTTCCCATCAACTTGGGTAGAATTTGACTACTGAAACAAGTCGCTTCACGAAACTCTGTTGACAAAATTTGAAAAAATTCACTCGATAAAAGATAAATTGCTCCATTTGCTAAATTTCCGGGGGGGTGTATAACTTTTTCATAAAATTCATTTACAACTCCCCTTTCATCATGCTTAACTATACCGCATAGCGAAGGTGTGTCTGTATCAAAAGTCATCATAGTCATTACACATTCCGAAGGTCGATCTAGATGTGCTTGCTGAAAAGCCCCAAAGTCAGCTAAGCAAAAATTATCAGCATGAATCAGCATACCGTCTTGACCAAGGAAAAAATCTTTATTCTTATGAAGGGTCCCAGCGGTACCCAATAAAATGGGCTCGTTAACTACTTTTATTTGCGGTTCATATCGACAATTAGAAATAAATTGCTCTACCTGCCTAGACAAGTAATGCGTGTTCACTAAAAACTCTTCAACCCCAGCTTCACTTAAAGTTTGTAACCAAATTTCTAAAATAGGCTTACCTTTAATTGGAACCAAGCATTTTGGAGTCTTATCTGTTATGGGTCTTAATCTAGTACCCATCCCAGCAGCTAAAAGTATGGCGCGCACTATCTTAACTCTCGCAAAAGTTCTTCAATTATAAGGGGTGTATTTCCAACTCGACCAACCTGAACTGCCGCTGCCAAAGAACCTAAGCAAGCAGCTTCCCAAATATTACTATTACTCGCCAGACTCATTGCGCTCGTAATTAATAAAGAATCTCCAGCTCCAGTCACGTCCTTAGGACGGCTATTAAGGGCGCTAATACGGTCATTCAATAAAAATAATTTGTGTTCATTACTAGCCGCATGTATGAACATACCCTCTTCACTCAGCTTTAAAAAAACATTCTTTGCCGAAGCCTCTATTCGCAGCTTCTCTGCTAAGACTACTAGACCATCCTCTCGATTACGAGTACTAATTCGAGCCTCTCGCTCAGTAGGGGTAATAAGATCCATCCCTTTAAAACGGCTAATATCTCCTGTCTGAGATGATGACTGACTATCTGCTGCTAGTATTACTCGAGATTCACCAGCTATTTGAATGATCTGCTCCACTAATGTTTGGGGCAAACATCCGTAATTAAAGTCAGAAAAAACTAACAAATCAGCTCCCTTCAATGATTGCTTGATTGCTTTGAGGATACGCTGCTGAAGTTTAATAGAAATGCTACTTTGATGAAGGTAACTTACCCGAAACAAACTTTTTTCATTGCTTCGATAGCGTTGTTTAAGGGTCGTAGGACGACTTTCGTCAATAAATAACTGCGCATTAACTTGAGCGTTAGATAGTCCCTCAAGTGCAAATTCTCGAGAAAGGTCATTCCCCGTAACGGAAATAAATTCTACTTTAGCTCCTAACCCAGCAGCATGAGCAGCGACAATCCCAGCACCACCAATAAACCGGGTAGAGCTTAATGGAGTCACAACAATAGTAGGATCTTCTTGCGACATACCTAATGGCTGACAAGTAATATACTCATCGACTATGATATCCCCAATTACACATACCTTTAATTTAGAAAAACTTTTAACTAGTTCTATTAATCTATCTCTAGTGATATCACGACGTGTCAAATATTCTTGTGGCAATGATATGGAACGAATTTCTTGCTCTTGAAATTCTTTACGGATCAAATCAAGCGAAGAAAAAACAGCTTCTCCCGAACTAAAAAGCAAGCGCCCACCATATTCCTCTAATACTATTAACTCAGGGTTTGATTGCAATTCATGCTCTTTCCCTTTTACTACAATATCGGGGCGTAAACGAGAAATAAAATCAGTAATAGGCTCATCAATAGTGACCACTTCATCAATTAGACTAATGCTTTGAAGACCCAATAGTCTCAAATTTTCAGGTACATAAGAAGCTCCACCTGCAAGACGATCGCTCTCTATACCTACAATCAAATAATCACCACTTGCCTTTGCAAAACGCAACAAACGCAAATGCCCAGGATGTAAGATATTAAAATAACCTGAAACAAATACAGTACGCTTATTTATTATCTCCAACACAAAACCCTCTATTCAGAATGCTGCATAGCTATTAATGGCCGTAAAACCTTACCGGCTTCTAAATCATCTAACGCCTCATTAATTTGTTCAAGTGAATATTGCTGTGTCAATAATTCGTTAAGAGGTGTATTTGTACTTTTAAACAAATCATACATTATTGGAATGTCTCGCTCTGGACAAGTAGCCCCACCCCAACTACCTGTAATTTTTTTACCGCTAATAAGTTCATGGGGTGATAGTTGAATCATTTTTCCCTCAGATGGGTGAGATGCAAATAATAAACTACCTCCATTCTTACGAATTAGCGAAAACCCCAGCTCAATTGTTTCTATTTGACCACCGGATTCGATGCACAGATTTGCGCCGCCACCAGTAATCTCAAGTATAGACTGATGAAAACCCTCTTGGTTTGAGTTAAAAACATACATAGCACCTAATTTTTTGGCTAAAGCCAACTTATGATCTGACATATCAACACCAATAATCAACCTTATCCCTGTGGCTTTAAGTGCTATTAATGCAGCTAATCCAACCCCACCAAGTCCTAGAACAATAACAGATTGAACCTTAGTTGGCTTGAGCTCATTCAAAACCATTCCTGCCCCAGTGGGGAGTGCGCAACCAAAGAGTATTGCTGTATCAAAAGGAAGGCCAGGGGGCTTAATTACTAGACGATTTTCAGATGCAATTGTGTAATTAGAAAAAGTTGTCACCTGTCCAGAGTTAATAACTTTATTGCCAAGGAGGTACTTTGCCCCGGGCGCACTCAACCCACTACTTTTTATCCAGCTAAGTATTACCTCATCACCAAGTTTTACTTTAGTTACACCCTTCCCAACATCAACAACAATTCCAGATCCCTCATGCCCCAAAAGGTGTGGTAACCAATTATCTCTCCCACGGCCCCCCTGAATTTCCATCAACTGACTCCGGCATACCCCACTGTAAAGAACTTTCACCAAGACTTGCCCATAAACTAGTTTGGGTATCTCGATAGATTCTATAACTAAACGACTGCCAATTTCTTGAAGAATAGCGGCCTTAGAAAATTTGATCATGTTCATTAAGTGTTCATAAATGGATACATCTCAGAAAGATCTTGGGGAGCAAAGGTTCCGTCCACATTAGGTCTGTAACCCTGTTTAAAAAGGACATCTTGATCCTCATTTACAACCACCTCACATATAATCGGCCCGACAATGCTATTTAAATACTCAATAACTGAGGGCAAATTAGAAGACTTATTTAATAAAACATATGGGATATCAAACGCTGCTGCTAATTTTTGAATAGACGGCATTTTAAGATTCCAATCTGGATGAGTCCCAAAATAATTCCCACTTAGAAATTCTTTTTGAGTATGCCTTATTGCAGCATAACCGTTGTTGTTAATCACGCTAATAATTACGTTTATATTATCTTGATAAATAGTTTGAAGATCTTGAACATTCATTAGGAAACTACCATCTCCAATCATACATAATATTCTTTTACTAGCACCTCCCTTAGATACTCCAATAACCTCTGCCAAACCAGTCCCCATAGCGGAAATAGCCGATGAGCAAATAACTCGATCTCCCTTCTTAATTATTGAACTTTGAAATCCCGCGTACAAAGTAGTTCCACCTCCATCGATCACGATATATTTTTCAGGCGATACTTTACTAGTCAACTCACGAATATATTTATTTGAATTTGGTAAAGAGCTTTCTTTAGGCTCATACCAATTTTGTATTTTGAAATTATTTAGACTATGCCAGGAGGGTATAAAGAGAGGCGATTCATTTAGCCATTGCAAATATGTGCCTAAATCTGACCTTATTTTTAAGTTGAACTTAACATTTAAGTTCTCTAGCTGGTCTGGGTCAATATTAACAGCAATCTTAATTGAATTTGGAGCATAGCTATCATAAAGTGTTGTTGTATGAGGTATGGATAAGTGTGTACCTAAACAAAGTAATAGATCAGACTCGTATATTGCTTTATTTGCTCCCCTTTGGCCACTCATACCTATTATTCCAAGATTTAGGGGTAACTCAGAAGGAAATAAATCTGCAGCAGTCCAAGTTGTCACAAAGGGTATTGAATTTTCTGAAATGAACTGCTCAATAAGTGACTCCGTATTTGACAAATGTATTCCATAACCTAATACCAATAAAGGTTTCTTAGCTTTTTTAATCAATCTAATTGACTCAAAAAATTCAAAAGGATAAAAACTTTCTTTTTGATTTTTAGTAAATTTCTGCTTTAAATTTTCACTACTAAAAGAGATTTCCTCCCACTGAATATCAAGGGGAATATCAAGCCATACAGGACCAGGCCTTCCTTCATTAGCAATATTGATTGCATGGTTAAGCTCATCCAGGAATTGATGCTTATTCTGAATGAATTTTACATATTTAGTAATTGGCTTAACAATATCGCAAATATTTACTTCCTGAGTGCCAACCTGACGCACTTTTCTACCATAAGAAGTGTGGTTAGATCTCGCTTGACCGCTAATAAACAAACAAGGTATAGAATCTTGCCATGCCGCTAATAAACCAGTAATGGCATTTGTACTCCCTGGACCTGTTGTAACAATTACACAACCAGTAACCTTTGCCACCTTAGAATATGCTACAGCTGCAAGTGCGGCAGATTCTTCGTGATGTGTATAGGTTACTCCAACGCCAGCCTTCTCCAACGAGTCAAAAAAATGAACAACTGCTCCACCTTGAAGTCCGAATACATGGTTAATATTAATTGACTTTATGACTCTAGCAAATGCATCTGTTAGCTTCACTCATCCCTCCTTTTTTTTCCTACCCCAACTCCAAAAAGGTAATGGGCCATTGGATAATAACCAAGATGAATCACTTCATCATTCATAGAAAAAATAAAAGTGTTTTCAAAATACGTATCAAGCAAAAGCTTCAATGAGTCAGCATTTTTTAAATTTATATGCTGGTGATCGCTTCTAAATGTTGCATATTGAGATGCTGTTTCATTTGGAGTTCCAATTATCATTACCCCTGCATCTGTAAGGGGCAGTACCATATTTTCTATAAATCGTTTTTCATACTCAGGTTCTAAATGTTCAATCACATCAATATTAAAAACAGCATCATATTTTTCACAAGGAGGCTTTTCTGAAATATCTCCAACCTCAAAGGTTACATTCTTTAGATGAGATAGTCTTCTTCTATTACCCTCTATATTTCTAATTTCCCAATCAATACAATCTAGCCACCCTACTGATTGAGCAATAATAGGTGTTCCAAAGCCATCACCACACCCAACCTCTAAAACCCTTGACTTTCCAAATAGCATTTTTGCACAGAATTTGTAACGCGAAAGGACAAATACCATATGCTTAGGGTCATGAATTAGGCTATATGATGTCCATGGACCTAAAAGAATTTCCGGGGTTTTAAATTGGTCAACAGTTGCCTCTAAATGTAAATTCCATGCTTCTCTACCATGTTTCATATTTAAATTCCTTAGACTCAGTTTTTATAACGCCTTAATTTATACATATTCGGATCACTGAGTAACTCTTCCTGAATACCAGAAGTTCCCCAACGATCGTATACAACTGAAAAATTTCTACCTCCTACTACCTGACGACCAGCTTCAATTGCCCATGTCATGCAATTGTAAATTTTCTCAAAACTAGTGCCGGTATCAGAGGAATTTAAGAATGCATTAACTCTTTCATAGTTTGACTCGGCCCTTGATCCTGCTCTTAGAGTCTCATAATGAGTTTTTGTTTTAACAAAACCTGGTCCAAGAATACATATATTAATATCTTCATACTCGTCATCTATTAGCTCACACATTTTTATCAACCCTATTTTTGATATACAGTAAGCAGAGTAACAACGAAATGGGTTATTTGTCCCTCCACCAGCTAGTAAGACAACGTTAGAAATTCCGGAATTTTCTTTAAATGGATACAAGGCATGTAAGACCCTCAATTGTGAAATCATATTAATTTGAATTGATGCCTCCCAATCATCAAAATTTAAATCAAAAAATCTCCCTATTGGTTCGCTTGAACCAACGGAACTAAATAATGTATTCCATTTAAAGTTTTTACTATGAACAATTTCTATAAAAATATCTAGATCTTGAGGATTTGTTAAATCACAACGGATGAGTTGGACTCTATCTAATTTAGATAAATGATCATACTCTGGAAAATCGTTGCGATATGTTCCTATAATATTAAAACCGTCTCGATGGAATAGTTCACATATATTCCTTCCGATGTCTGCACTCACACCCAATATTATTATATTTTTCATAAGGTATTTATAACTTTTTTTATTCTATCTATTGCTTTCAAAATATTTTCTTCAGAATTGGCGAAACAAAAACGTACATAACCTTCACCAGCCTTCCCAAAATAATTTCCTGGGCAAGTTGCAACCCCAGCTTTATGAAGTATTAAACTAGAAAATTCTTCACTAGAAAGCCCGGTGGCTGAAATATTAGGGAAAACATAGAAGGCGCCGCCAGGTTTTAAGCAGCTCACCCCTTTAATTTGATTTAACCCATCTACAATCATATCGCGCCTTCTGCGATAAGCTAGTATCATAGATTCTACATATTTTTGACTTCCAGTCATTGCTTCAATTGCTGCAATCTGAATAAATGGTGAAACACAAGATGTTATTGTTTCAAGGAGCAAGGTCATCCGCTTTATGATTTCTTCAGGCCCCGTAATAGCCCCGATTCTCCAACCAGTCATAGCGTACGATTTGCTGAATGAATGAACAATCAAAGTTCGCTCCAAGCATTGATCATATGCGCTAGGGGAAAAAAACTTATTCTGGGCATCTTCATAGACCATTCGGCCATAAACTTCATCACTAAGAAGGTAAACATCAGCATCTTCTGCAATTTGATAAATCTCTTTCATATCCTTCTCGTTTATTAGTGCGCCAGTTGGATTGTGAGGAGAGTTAATAATTATCATTCGAGTATCTCTTGTCACTGCCTTTCGCAAATCATTGGGATCAAGCTTAAACTCATTTTTTTCATGCAGCGAGACTCTTACAGCCCTTGCACCACAGAGTTCAATTATAGAGGCATAACTTACAAAACATGGGTCAGAAATAATAACCTCCTCTCCAGGATTTACTGCACATGCAATGGCTAGATATATTTGTATATTTCCGCCTGGCGTTACAAGAATCTGATTAATATTTGGGGTAAATCCTCTTGATCGATTAGTCATATTTGCTGCAGCTTCACGAAACTGCTCCATCCCTGCAGAAATTGTGTAATGAGTATTCCCATTTTGAAGTGCCTTACATGCCGCCTCAATAACATTTGGAGGGCTATCAAAATCAGGATCTCCTATTTCTAAATGAATAACCTCAATTCCTTTTTTTTCTAATTCTTTTGATGAGGCCATGATTTGAAACATTTTTTGACCCTGAAGGTATTTAGCAATTTCTGATATGTGTTTCATATTATTTCAATAATTAGAGAATTTAAAAGGAACCTTTAAACCACTCTCCTGGAACATCATGGGGAGTTGGTTCAGATAATTCAGCTAGCGTGCCTGGCACTTCCCTTTCCATCATTATCATTACTTCCTCGAAAATGTCTACTGCACGGATATAGAAACCTTTAGTAAGGGCATAGCTTGTTGGTTCCGGAACATCAGGCATGGCAAGTCTCACGGGTGAAGATTTTAACTTATCAAAAATTTCAATTGCAACTCGAGCAATAATTTCCCCCGCTACTGAACCTGTAGTAAATCCAGAGTCCAAAGTAATTAAGCGACCAGTTTTTGTAACTGAGTTCATAACAGCTTCCCAATCGAGTGGTTTAATCGTTCTTAAATCTATAACCTCACAGGATATGCCTTGCTTTGCTAAGTGATCTGCTGCATGAAGAGCTTCAATTGTCATATAAGACATTGAAACAATTGTGACATCAACACCTACCCTACAAATTTTTGCCTTTCCTATTGGAATTCTAAAGTCACCATCAGGCACCTCACCCACACTATTATGTAACCAACGATGCTCTAAAAAAACTACTGGATTTGGATCAAAAATTGAAGACATTAATAATCCCTTGGCATCTTCAGGAGAAGTTGGCATCACTACTTTTAAACCAGGGAAATGGGCAAACAATGCTTGAAGATTTTGTGAATGAGTTGGTCCTTGACCCCATCCACGACCTATGATCAAGCGAATCGTTATTGGGATCGGGGTCTGACTACCAAACATGTAATGCCATTTAGAAGCACTATTAACCAACTGATCCATTGCCAAAAGAAAAAAATCGACCCTTTGATGGGTCATCAATGATTTAATACCATTTAATGCTGCGCCAATTCCTACACCTGTCATTGCATTTTCTGATGTAGGCATATCAAATACACGTGAAGATCCAAAGCGTCTTTCCAAATTAGCTGTAGTTCCAAAAACAGCTTTTGGATCGGTAACTCCAAGTCCATAACAAATTACAGATTTATCAATTTCCATTGCCTGATGAATAGCTTCATTAATTGCATTGGCAAAGTTCTTTTGTGGCATAAATGATTATATATTTTATAAAGCGTAGACACCATCTAACGCTTCTGATTGTGATGGAAATGGGGATCTGTCTGCAAAATCAAATGCTTTCCTTACCTCTAAATCAATCTCTGATTTTATAGCCTCTAAAGAACTCGCTATATTTATATTAGAATCCTGTAAATGCCGTTCTAAGTTATTTAATGGATCTTTAGCTTGCCATTCCAAAAATTCTTCATGGGTTCGATAACCAATATCGTTATCAAAACCATGACCACAATGTTCGCGCCAGCGGTATGTAGAAAACTCTAAAAAAAATGGTGTCCCAGTACTTCTAACTTTATCAACCGCATTTTGCAAAATATCGAAGCTAGATTTAATATTGTGACCATCCCCAATCGCAACCTCAACACCCATAGCCTCAACCATTTCAGCAATAACTCTACCTTTGGGTTGTCTTATTGAAAGAGGGCTATAAACAGAATATAAATTATTTTCACATATAAATAGGACCGGCAATCCTCGAACAGCAGCAAAATTAATTGACTCGTAAAAAACACCTTCTTCAGTTGCCCCATCACCTAAAAAGACACAGCTTATCTGACTTGTACCATTTAACTGAGCCGATAATGCCAAACCCACTCCAATAGGAATACTATTGCCCACGATAGCCGAAGTACCCATGAAATTAACATTCAGATCAATAAGGTGCATTGACCCACCTTTTCCTTTAGAGCATCCAGTAGATTTGCCATATATCTCAGCAATCATCGCATTTAGATTGCCTCCTTTGGCCAAATAATGGGCGTGCCCACGGTGCGTACTTACCGCAAAATCTGTGGATTGAATTATTTGCGAAAATATTGCAGGAATCGATTCTTGCCCAATTGAAAGATGCACGGGACATCGCATTTTTCCTTCTGGATAACGGTGAACAATACCCTCTTCAACTGAACGGATACGATACATCTGTTGAAATAAGTTTATTAATGAAGAGTCCTTCATGGAATAAACCAAAAGTAATCACCTGTATAACCAACTTCTTTAAAAAAATGAATCCAGTCATCTACGGACATAATAGTTTTAGCAGTTAAATTCCAAGCATCCATTCGCCTTTTCTCCTCTGGGGTTCGGAATGCATCTACTGTAATAAATGAATCTTTACGACTAACTCGTTCAATTTCTTGAAGCGCCAGAGCACATTCTTCGCGCTCCAAATTATGGATTGTATTAATGGAAATTGTTACGTCAAATGAGTTGTCTGGAAAAGGCAACTTTGAGGCGCAGGCAACTTGAACATGAGGCTTCATATCAAAAATAGCATGCTCGACCGCATACTCCGACACATCAATACCCTTTACTGTAATTCCAGGAATTAACTCCGCAAGATCATGCATCATAAATCCTTTAGCACAACCAACATCCAAAATTGAACTATTCTTATCAAGACTCCAATACTGCTGAAAGGTAGCAATTACTGGCTGCCAAAACCGTGGGGAATAATTAAAACCTCCGTACCCATAACTACGCTCGCCATCAAAGAAGTCACGACCGAATTTTCTTGCTACTATTCGATCAGCATCTGTTTTAGATGCAAGCCGCTCCTCTAAGTTACGCTTCGTCTTTGGATAATTAACTAAAAGATCGATTTCTTTACCCATAATTTCCCTTTTATAGTCAAGGTTTATGCTCGTAACTCAAAGGCTGTAACTTCAATGTGCTCAAGTTGGATTGTACCCATGAAATGCTTTCGTCTAATCCTTGTTCAAGTGAAATTTTGTCAGCCCATGCCATTTCAGTACGAATTTTTCTAGTGTCTAAATGATATGCAGAGTCTTTACCAATGCGATCCCCAATAAACTCAACATGATTATCAAATACTACTTCAAGCTTTTCACAAATAAGCTCAACTAATGATCGAATTGAAATTACTTCGCTACCAGAAATGTGATATGACTCTCCATTCTTGCCATTTATCATTATCCTCCAAGTAGCATCACAAACATCTTTTATATGAATAAATGATCTGGTCGATGCTCCACCACCATGAAGTTGTAACTTATGGCCTAACAATATGTACAAAATAGTTCTAGGAATGATGCGATAAAGTTGCTGCCCAGGGCCATATACATTAGCTGCTCGCGTAGTGACTACAGGAAAATCATAGGCGGCGTAAAAAGTTCGCAAACTCATATCAGCTGCTGCACGAGATACAGCATAAGGCGTACTTGGATTAAAGGGGAAATCTTCTTTAACAAATCCCGAGTAACTACCATAAACTTCAGGGGTTGAACAATGAACATAACGCTTTAAAAAATTACACTTTCGTAATGCATCATGAAATTTAATGGTCGATACAGTATTGGTCATAAACCAATCGCCAGGATTTTCCCAGCTCTCAGCCACCATACTCTGTGAAGCAAAATTCACCACATAAGCGGGCTTCATATCGAATATTAAATCCATCAACTCTTGTAACTGAAAATTAAGATCTATTTCATGGAATGTGAAGTCTAGATGGTCATGCCATTTATAGGGCAAAAAGACATCATTAGGCTGGGTGGATCGACTAGCACCCAAAACACGAAAGCCTTTTGCAAGCAAATAATCTGCAAAAGTAGCGCCAGAAAAAGAATTACTACCAATAATTAAGACTGTTTCCATAGAAATTATTTAGATAAAACTACTTAGGGCTATTAGAATAAAGCCACTGCATGAGCATATGGCCCACAATTAATTGCATATCTTCTGCAATCTGCATATCATTAACCGGGAAATGGATTGGAACATCCGCTAAATTCTTGCATTCCCCACCATCAAATCCTATAATTGAGAAGGTCTTTACTCCCATTACTTTTGCTTGTTGAATAACACGCACAATGTTGGGTGAGTTCCCACTGCCACTAAGTGCAATCAATAGATCATTAGACTGAGCCTGGACAGCCAATTGTTCAGAAAAAATGTAGTCATACCCTAAGTCATTGGCTAGGCAGGTCATTACCGAGGCGTTTGCCGAAAGAGCGTGGGCCCTTAAGCCACCACCAGTCTTTTTGGCAATACCATATAAAAAATCATTAGCCAAGTGAATTGCGTTACCAGCACTACCACCATTACCACAGATAAATACCTGACGTTTTTCTTTCCAGCATTTCAATAAATTTTGTGCTAATAAATCAACCCCAGACCAATCAGAACTCACAAGAATCTCTTGCAATTTAGATGAATAACCCAGAATTAAATTCTTGGCAGAAATGATTTGACTCATATTTAGGATGTCTTTTCTAAAACGTTTTTTTCCATCCAACGTAGATTATAAAAATGATCTTCGTCTTTTAATACCCCAATTCGATACTGTTCAATAATTTCACGAATAGCATCATCAACTGTTTTCTTTGGCCTGTATCCTGTATCCAATAATTTACTTGAATTGATTCTATAGGACCGTGGATCATTCGATTCTGTAACCACGATTTCAACATTAAGATATTTAGTTACTAGTTGAGCAATCTCCATAATCGATATATTTTCAAAGCCAGCGTTGTATATTCCAGTAACTTCGGGATGATCAATAAGGTGTAAATAAACATCAGTAATATCTTCAATATGAATGTTGGGGCGCACTTGAGTACCTCCAAATACAGTTATTTTTCCTTTAGATAAGGCTTGCATAGTCAATAAATTAACTGAAACATCCAAACGCATCCGCGGAGAATACCCGCAAACAGTTGCTGGGCGCACAATCTGAACCGCCATATCATTTCGATAACTCAGCAAAACGCGCTCTGCCACCATTTTAGTCTTGTTATATTCAGAGATTGGCTTAAGCTCTAACTCTTCTGTTACTTGAGTCTCTTCTTTAATACCATAGACACTTCCTGAGGATGCATAAATAAAACGCTTAATACCTAACCGCTTAGCCTTGTCAGCTAACTGCATTGTGGCAAGAGCGCTAACCTCCCAAGTTAATTTAGGGTTTAAATCTCCGCAGGGGTCATTTGCAATTGAAGATAGATGAATGATGCAATCTACACCAACTAACGGAATAGATTCAACATTACGCACATCACCTTTAACAACTGTTAAATTTTGGTGCGGCACAAGAAAGTTGCCAAACCACTGCAAATCAAAAGCAACCACTTCATAACCTCTTGCCAACAGCTTTGGGACAAGAACATGGCCTTTATACCCACAGGATCCAGTTACTAATATTTTCATTTTTTCCGCACCGCTTATTAGTTTAAAAATACCGATCAAAATAACTTAATTCAACCTCAGAATACATTATGAGGTGCTGAATAACTTTTATTCAAGAGTAAGTCTACATAAAATTACAGATAGTCTTTTGCTAGATGCTTACTCAACAAGGCATTACAACTACGAAACATACTCCTACTAAATCTAATCTTACACAAAATACATTACCGTTTCTGACCACCCCTCAGTATAGTGGCGAAGGTAGGTTTTATAGCTGGGATTAAATTCATAAATTAAATTTGGAATCTTCCAAAAATCTGATATTGAGTGATAAACAGCAATTGCTAAAATTGGCTTATTCTCCTTTATTTCCTTTTCGGCTCCTTTGAGTGCCTTTAACTCCCATCCCTCTAAATCCATTTTTATAAATGTTTTAGGTTCTTTTGTTAAATAATCATCTAAAGGTATAACCGAAATCTCAACCTCTCCATCGTTAGATATTTTCGATGATGATCCACTACTAAAATCAAAATGTAAAAGACTAGATTTGTCAGAAACACCTAGTTCTATAAATTCAATATTCCTTAAATTATTTAATCTCTTTTGAGCTTTTAACATATTAATTTTTGATGGTTCAAAGAAATATATTTTTTTATATTTAGGATATCTCTTAATAAATTCCTCAGAAGTATCTCCATCATATCCCCCACAATCGACAAATATTGTGTCTTGTAAATCGCCTAAGAATGGTTCAAAGTACTGATCCTTAAACCTTACTGAAAATTTATTTTGATAACTTATATCCGCTGTCATACGGTAGGAAATAATTTGATTAAAAATGCACCTTGACTCGTCATCTTCGAAACCGTCATAAAGCCTGGCATATTTTTCATAATTAATCTCTAGATCTAAGCGACACTCTTTAACAAAATTTGGCAAATCAAATAACACAGGATTTGACTGATGCAGTTCTGCATATGTAAAGGTTTTTATACCCGATAAAGACTTTAGAAGTAAATTAGCACTAATTGGACTTATCGAAAAAGAGCAATTTATAACTATTGCGCCTTGGGGAAGATCCTTACTTTTCAAAATGGGTAATTCATTCCAGTATTTATCATTCTCCTCAAAATCATCGACTAATCCATTAATTTTAATTTTTGAAATCAATGCTAATGAACACTCATTTTTTCCGAGAACAAACCATAACGATTCATGTTTATTCTTAAGCAGTTCCTCTAAATAGTTTTTACTGGTTGGGGTATAAAATTGCTCTAGAACATAATCTATGTTTAACATAAGTTTTCTTTGGGCTTATAAATAATTAAATCTGATTTAATACTATTTTTTTATACAATTCTTTTGTATTTTTTTCCATTAAAGATCTATTATCAAATTCTATAAAAAAAATTTGTGCTCTATCATTTGGTGCAGCACGAAGTCTATCCCCAACTTTTTTTAAGGAAATTACTTTGATTTTCTTTGCGTCTTGATTTACAGATGAAGATTGAAAAATACAATCGACTGAGCTACTTAAAGTATGTCTTGCGACATTATTATCATTTTTAAAAAAAGGGCGTTGAAAAGGGTCTAACTCACAATAGGCGGAAATAAAAAGATTTGAATATTCAATATCTGTAGCCGAATGAATTAATTCACTATAAAGATCCCCAGGACATCTCCTGCAAGACTCTATTATCCAAAATCGATTATTTTTCATAATGAACTGAGTATGCATTACACCTTCATTAATATTGAGGCACTTCAAGACCTTCAATATGGAAAGTCTTATCTCATCTACTAAAATAGGAGTCAGATCATGAGCTATATGGGAACTATTAACTTGATATGGAAACACAGTACAAAATTCTTTAACAAAAAAATCAATTTTAATCTGACCATTTTTTATAAAAGCTGAATGACTATAAAGATCCCCTTCAACAAACTCTTCAAAAACATACTTCAAATTAGTATTTAATATATAGTCCTTTAAGTTAGCAATCGAATCTATTTTTTGGATCCCAAGTCCACTATATAAGTTAATAGGCTTAGCTAATATAGGAAATTTTAAGTTATTAATGTCTTTAATATTTTCTGTATATTTTGGACAAGAAATATCAATCTTTCTTAATAAATCCCTAAATTTTAATTTATCGTGGATAATATTAGTGGCTTGAAATTTTTCATAGCCCGGTAAATTCAAATCATTTGCAACTTTAGACGCCGACATGTAAGACGCATCCGTACAACCCGGAACTAAGTAATCATAACTCTCATTTAAAAAAATTTTCTTAAGCTCTTTAAAGTCTGAATAATCAAAGAAATATGATTTGTCAGCCAAATGATGGCATACGTCATCCTCTCTGCTGCCGCAGACGCCAACATAAAAACCATTAGCTTTCAGGGATCTCAATAAAGGCGCCGCACTAAATGCAGCATCACATAAAAGAACTTTAATCATAGATAAAAAAATTAAACATGAACTAACTTCTCGAAACGGGCAGACTTTAATATTGCTTCTAAAATTCTTAGATTTTCTAGCCCATCATAAGCTGAAACTTTAGGTTCCGATGTTCCATCAATCACATCCAAAAAATGATTTAATTGTGACTCCAAGGGATTAATTTTTTTAATCTTTATCAATTCAGTTTTAAAATTACTAGACCATGAAGGAGTTACATTTTTTGGATAAGTTCTTAATTTCATAGAGGGCATTGATAATGAACCTCTAGTGCCCGACAGGACGTAACAATCCTCATCTGGATAATGTGAAAAAGCAGGATTTTCGCCGGAGGTTTGCTCCCAGCTTTTTGGTGAAGCAGCTGTATCAGAGAGTAAAAAGGTACCTAAAGAACCATTTTTAAAACTAAAAATTAGTGCGACTGTATCCTCCACTTCAAATTTTCTAATTTTTTTCGAAGTAACTGCGGAAACTGATTCAATTTCACCGCACAATGCTCTAAAGTTACCAATTTCATGAATTAGATTAATTAGTATAGGACCTCCTCCTATTTTTTTTCTCCATGGCCCATCTGTAAAGTATTTACTGGGCTTATAAAATAGTGCACTACCCATTAAAGTGACAACTTGACCGATCTTATTATCCTTAATAACTTTTTTTGCCTCTGCAATAATTGGACTATATGTCCTATGATGTCCAACTAATAATTTTGCATTATTTTTTTCAAGTTCTTGGATTATTTTCAATCCAGATTTATACGAATGTGAAATTGGCTTTTCAACTAAGACTGGAATACTTTTTTTAATACATAAGATTGATTGTTTGACATGGAATTTATTTGGGGAGCAAATAATTACACCATCAGGTGAGGCAGCATTAAACAATTTATCTAAATTAAAATATAAAGGCACTCCTAATTGTTGGGCAATTTTTTTGTCATGTTCATGATTTGGAGCAACTATTGCAGATAAGACACATCTTTTATTACTCTTTATGAGTTCTATATGTTTCGAGCCAATAAGTCCAGGCCCGACAATGACTAGCTCCTTTTTTTTCATATGATTAGTGTTTATTCCTCTATACTGGATTAGAAATTATTCTACAAATCTTCTCAACTTGATCTAGTGGCAAATTAGGGTAAATAGGCAAGCATAAAACCTCTAGAGATGCTTGGGTAGCATTTTTTAAAAACTTAGGGTTAGATGAGTCTAATCCCTTATACATCGGAAATTCTGAAATTAAAGGATAAAAATATCTTCTAGTAATTACTCCGAATGTTTTAAATTTTTCATAAAGCTCGTCTCTAGATAAAGGGTAATCTTTTTCTACGCTAATAACAAAATAACCGAAATTAGCGCTCAGCTGTTTAACGTTATTAGTACGAATTCCTTTAATATTTGATAGTTTTTCTTCATATAATTTAAAAATCTTTTCTCTTAAATTCAAAACTTCAGGGAAGTGCTTCAATTGTAAACATCCAAGAGCAGCGTTAAATTCGCTCATCTTTCCATTAATCCCAGGGGCAACTACAGTAGTTTCGTTAACAAACCCAAAATTCTTTAAATGGTCAATACGTTTTTTTGTTTTTTCATTTGGGGAGATGATTGCCCCCCCTTCAAAGGTATTAAAAGCCTTGGTTGCATGAAAACTTAAAACAGATAAATCCCCATGTGTTAATAAACTACCGCAATGACAATTAACTCCAAATGCATGCGCTGCATCATATATGACTTTTAGGTTGTAGATATCTGCGATTTCTTGAATTCTATCCACATCGCAAGGATTTCCATAGCAGTGAACGGCTAGGATAGCTGTTGTTTGAGGCGTAATAGCCGCTTCAATTTTTTCTGGATCTAAATTAAAAGTCTTAGGATCAATATCCACAAATACTGGTTTGATTCCATTCCACAAAAGTGAATGCGATGTTGCAACAAAAGAGTAAGGCGTAGTGATAACTTCACCGGTAATTCTTAAAGCTTGTAATGCCGTAATTAGGCCAATAGTACAATTTGTAAACAAAGAAATATATTGAACCCCCAAGTAATGACATAATTCATTCTCGAATTTTTCATGATAAGGCCCACCATTAGTAAGAATTTTTGTTTCCCAAATTTTTTGCAAATCTGGGATAAATTCCTCCAAAGGTGGAAGATAAGGCTGGGTCACATAAATACTTTCGTTGTCCATTAAGACCTCTAGAAATTCACTATTTAATAAAAATGTTTTAAAACTTTTTCGACGAAAGAATGTACTTGCTCATCCCATTTATTTTGAAAATTAATTACTTGGTTAATCATTTTTTCTCTTTCATCTAAAAAAAATTCATAATCATTAAAAAACTTTTTTTTATTATCAAAATCCATAGCAGTCATACGTGGAAAAACTAATTCCTGCGAAAAAATATCTTCCTCAATCCAAGGTTTATAAACTAAATAAACTGGAATACAACCACGAATAATGGAATCAAAGACTACCCCAGTCATTGGATCCCAAGTAAACATAAATTTTGAATGCTCAAGCAATAGGATGTACTCTTCTTTTGATTTTTTCCAATCCAAACCTATAGTTTTGCTAATTCTTTCACAATTCCCATATTTGATACCTTTACCTATATAAGTAAGTGATAAAGGTCTATCAAGCTTTTCAAGGTATTCTCTAGATGGTATTTGATTAACATCTTGCATAGGGTAGTAAAGATTAAAGTGAGATGTAAGATTAAAAATTTTTTGATAAGTTAAGATAAAATCATTTTCTCCCATCAAAGTAGGGTTGCCAGTTATAAACCCACTTCTATTCAAGAAATATCTTGCTATGTTCTTTCCCTCTAGTGGGTTGCCTTGAATAATTTCTGGATAAATGATTACATCTTTTTCCAAATCTATCTCATTAATAAATTTCACAACTGGGGTCATTAGATCTTGATTAATGCCCTGATCTCCAATTGCTGCGATAAAAGCTTTGTTAGTTGGGTCTCTTGGATCCATTAATACAAGTGAAGAAGGAATTCCGATTTTATTTAAAGAGTGGCATAAAAAATGTAACATCTTTACACCATCTGAGCCTTCATTGAAGATTGGCGTAGCAATAAAAAAATGAGGGAAGGTATTCATAAGCGAGCTAATCCAACAGCATCAAATTTTTGTTTCGTAAAGTATTTAAAGCAACATTTACAGAGCTTTCCCAATCAAAAATTTGTCTAATGCTCATTGCGTTAGACAAAGATTTATTTCTATAATGGCTATAGGTATTCCTAACTCTGGATAATGATTCTTGAATATTGGAAATATCCGAATAAGCCCAGTTACCATAGTACTGATCTTCGTTAGGCCAAAAGTGGATAAACTCGGGATCTTCTATTTTTTTTATCAATAACTTTAATTCTAAAACTGAATCTTTTATATGCTGTAAAAACTCTGTGTGGCCACTATAAAAAGGTGCAATGATTGGTAATCCCGTTGCTGCGGCTTCTATGATTGGTAATCCCCAACCCTCAGCTCTTGTTGCGGTAACGTAGACATCTGCAAAGTTGTAGAGTTCAAATAATTGAACAGTTGTGAGCTCACCCCAAATCAGTTTGACATTTGTCAGGCCAAACTCATTGATCATTTGAGTACATTGTTGTTTTTTATTTTCTGGGTCTAAAAAATAATCTGCCTTGATTATTAACTCAACTTCGGGCGAGTTTTCAAAGGCAAGTTTAAAAGCTTCTAATAATTCTCTATAGCCTTTTCGCTCTTCAAACTTTCCGATACTCAAAAACCGAAACGGCTCTCCCGTCTTATCGATGGAGCCTCTAAGGTATGGATGATATTGATTCGCGTCAACTCCTTCAGGCACCACATCAATCATACTTTCTTCAATACCGTTGTTGATGAGTACCTCTTTACCCCACTGACTTGGCACCCACAATAATTGGGCGTATTTCTGGTAATACTCAATTAAGTAATTGGGTAATTTATCTGACTCAAAAATAGCCCAAACAACGTTAATGCCTTTAAAGTGCTGGATCTCTGGGTGTTGCCAAAACCAAATATTAATATCATTGTCTTGACTTGTTTGAACGCCTCTGCCAAATTCTGTCGGATTTCTGACATCAATGTTTTCGACTAAATCACCGATGTAATGGATTTTTTTTAGTGCATCGCTAAAGTTCGAATAATGAACTCCACCGCCTAAGATATTTTTTTGCCCAAAAAGCCGAATTTTCATGGTTATTCTCTTCAAAGAATAGATAAATATTTAAACTTTTTCATCTATTTCATGTATATTACATAAATAATGATTAAATTAAATTTATTTATTTGAATCAACGACTTTTAAACAACAAATAAGAATTAACTTTAGGATCACACTTTGGGTGTAATGAAGCAATGAAAATTTTAGGGTTTGATACCTCGAAATTACCCACCCCCACAGGCCAAGGGGCTGTCCCCGTCTTCGTTTTACTCGTTTTAGTCATGATGTTGGTGCCTTTGCCACCATTTCTACTCGATACACTATTCACGTTTAATATCGCTGTCTCCATCATTGTCTTAGTCTCCGCCATCAATATTAAGAGCTTCAAGGACTTCATTGCCTTCCCGACGATTCTCTTATTAACAACACTTTTACGTCTTTCTCTCAACGTTGCCTCCACTAGAATCGTTCTATTAGATGGTTATAAAGGCACTGATGCTGCGGGTGCGGTGATTGAGGCTTTTGGTGTGTTTTTGATTGGTGGTAATTTCGCAGTTGGTATTGTGATCTTTGCAGTCATTACGATTATTAACTTTGTGGTGATTACCAAGGGCGCTGGGCGCGTGGCTGAAGTTTCGGCGCGTTTTGCCCTCGACTCGATGCCCGGTAAACAAATGGCAATCGACGCAGATCTCAACGCTGGTCTGATTCAACAGGAAGAAGCGCAAAAACGTCGCGCGGAAGTCGGTCAAGAGGCAGACTTCTTTGGTTCCATGGATGGTGCCTCGAAATTCGTGCGCGGCGACGCTGTTGCTGGCATTCTGATTTTGGTCATCAACTTGATTGGTGGACTCCTGATCGGTATCTTGCAACATGACATGGGTTTTGTGAAAGCACTTTCTACCTATGCATCTTTAACGATTGGTGATGGTCTAGTCGCTCAAATCCCAGCTTTAATTATCTCCACGGCAGCGGGTATTTTAGTGACCCGCGTTTCAACGGATGAGAATTTCTCGGGTCAGATGTCCAAGCAATTTCGGGCAAATGCAAATGCGCTATCTGTTGTCGCTGGTGTCATGGTAATTTTAGGCATCATTCCCGGCATGCCACACTTTATCTTCTTGAGTTTTGCTGTTGTATTTGGCTTACTGGCCTACTTTCAGCATAAGAATACGATTAAAAAAACAGCTCAGGATCAAATCGACGCGGCCATCGCCCCAGAAAAAGAAGAACTGGCCTGGAAAGATGTACCGATTATTGAACCTCTCAGTTTAGAGTTAGCCTACCGATTAATTGTGTTGGTGGACAGGGGTGACGAAAGTGATCTCATCAAACGGATTAAAGCGATTCGGAAAAAGTTTATTAATGAGGTCGGATTTTTAACGCCCTCTGTGCATATTCGGGACAATCTACAGTTGCCCGCTGAAAACTACCGAGTACTGCTTTACGGTGCGGAAATTGGACGTGGTCAATGTTTACCTGATAAGTTACTCGCAATCCAGCCCGAGGGTGCGGCTGGTATTCCAGGGATTCAGGTCAAAGACCCCACCTTTGGCATGCCCGCTATTTGGATTGACCGTGGCGTTCGGGATGATGCCATTAGTAAAGGCTATACCGTGGTTGAGCCTGCAGTTGTGATGGCCACTCATCTGGACCACCTAATTCGGCTGCATGCCAGTGACCTGTTAGGTCGTCAAGAGACGCAGGACCTTCTCGATCATTTCAAGGTTAGCTATCCGAAGCTTATTGATGATGTGATTCCAAAAGTCATCTCGGTGAGTCAATTACAACGTATCCTACAATTATTGCTCGATGAACGGGTTCCGATTAAAGACTTACGTACGATTCTTGAAGTGGCCAGCGAAAACGCCGCTAAATTTCCGGACCCTCTCGACATGCTGACCCACATTCGTTACGCTCTTCGAAGAACGATCGTGCAAGAAACCTTCGGCGATGACAATAACTATAAAGTTCTCGGGGTCCAACCAGAATTTGAAAGGCTCATTGAGCAGTCGATTGGCAATGCAGCGATTGCCAGTGACGGACTGATTGAGCCGTCGCTTGCGAAACTATTTGGGCAAGAAGTCATTGACGGAATTGCTGAAATGGAAAATAATAATTTGCCGCCAGTAATTGTGAGTGGC
>Ga0114975_10000736_pt1 | contig 24213 bp, 21 predicted proteins | sample S_130626_EF_Meta_FD_87031 | JGI IMG/M metagenome (GOLD analysis project Ga0114975, IMG submission 87031) | Freshwater microbial communities from Lake Simoncouche, Canada to study carbon cycling - S_130626_EF_MetaG | ecosystem: Environmental > Aquatic > Freshwater > Lake | place: Lake...
CCTAATGCGCGTTTAACGGTTGATGCTCGCGAAGGCGAAATGGAAAGCCCTGTTTATGAAATTGGTGATAGCCGTGCCAGTGGAAAAGCACAAAAACTGACTATTGCAAGTGGTGATGTGTTTGTTTTTGATAAAGCAACATACACCTCTTGTACTCCTGAAAATTTAGACTGGTATTTCACTGCTAATAAAATTGAGATCGATAACGAGCGGAAAGAAATGAGGGGACAAGATGGGGTAATGCATCTTTTTGATGTACCTGTCGTATATGTACCTTACTTTAGCTTGCCCACTGGAAGAGAGAGACGGTCAGGTATTCTTCCTCCGATTGCGGGATATAACTCTAAGAATGGTATTGATATTACCCAGCCTTACTATGTCAATATTGCGCCTAATCGTGACTTAACAATCATGCCGCGTTATATGAGTCAACGCGGAGTGCAGTTAGGTGCTGGTTATCGATTTATTGACACTACGTATAACGGTAACGTGATGGGCGATTATTTGCCAAGCGATCAAAAGGCAGGCGGAATCAGTCGTTGGCGTTATGACTGGCAACAACGCCAAACTTTGCTGGGGTCGCCAACGGGTGGCCCAGGTTCAGTCAATGCCTATATCAATGCCGCTAAAGTTTCAGACAATGCTTATCCAACTGACTTTTCTCAAACGGTCGCAGGTGCCGTGACAAGTCAGTTTCGCCAAGAGGTTGGTGCAGTATCGCAACTTCCAGATAGATTAAGCAATTGGACCGTTTCTGCTAAAGCATTAAATTTCCAGACGCTGCAACCCAACTTACCTAGTACAGTTGGAGCGCCATATAACGTTTTGCCTCAAGTGACAGCAGTCTATCGGAGTAATTTGGTGCCACCAGCTTCAGGGACTGATGGTCGGTATATCACCCTGCCTACTGGTCCTACTTCGATGGTAACAACCGATTTCTCTCGGTTTTCATACAACATTGCAAGCAGTATTCCGAATACGGCGCCTGGTATTTTTAGTCAAGCAGATCGTACGGTTGTGAAAGGTGTTTTGGAATATCCAACAATAACGCCTGGCTACTATATCCGTCCTAAGTTAAGTCTTCAGTCTAATAGCTATAGTGCAACGGCTTATCAACCTGGGTATTTGCCAGCCCAAGGCTTCTTAATACCTACCGCTAGTTTGGATACTGGTTTGGCATTCGAAAGAGATGCTTTTGAGATGGGTAGTTTTTTCGGGCAGAATATGTTGCTCAGTCTTGAGCCGCGCGCCTTGTATGTATATACGCCTTACGTAAACCAAGCAAACACCCCTTTATTTGACACGGCAGATCAGGGATTTGGTATTGGGCAAATTTTTAGTGAAAATACTTTTATTGGTAATGACCGTGTCTCAGATAGCAATAAGATAACCGTTGGCCTGACCAGTCGTATTACAGAATCGAATACGGGTGCCGAAAGAGCAGTCATCACTCTTGCTCAGCAACAACAGTTCACGGCACAGCAAGTGGGGTTGACTGGCAATATTGCTAGCCCAACAGCCTATTCCGACACATTAGCTTCTGCATCCGTGCGTTTTATGGGTAATTTCAATGCCGATGTGTTTGGACAGTACAACACCCAGCTCAATCGCTTTGTGCAAACAACTGTTGGTGGTAGTTGGCGCCCAACACCAGGCCGCAGCTTAAACTTTGGCTATCGTAATGTTTGGCAACCGCCCGTTCTACCGAGCCCATTTAATCCCGTTGGGACACCAGGCGGAACAACGACGGATCAATATAATATTTCTGGTCAATGGCCAGTTACAAGGGACATTTCTTTAGTTGGCCGTTGGGGGTATGATTCGCTTACAACTAAGACATTGAATACCTTAGTAGCCGTTGAGTATATTCGTGACTGTATTGTTTTCCGCAGCGCATATTCTCAACTACTATTGAACAACAATACGACAACCCAAATCTTGTTTCAAATTGAATTCAGAGGTCTTGGTGTTGCGGGAGACAACCCTGTAGATTTAATGAAGTTAAATGTTCCTGGTTACTTGCCTACACCTAAGCCATTGCCCGCCTCAACCTATGAGAAATATCAATGATTTTTTGTAAGAAACATCTAAAGTACTCCATTACTTTTGCTTTTCTACTGATTAGCTCAGTATTAGTAAGCTCGTCTTATGCTCAAGATGCTAGTCGTAAAACTGCTACCGCTACTGCTGCTGCCATACCTGCACCGGTCGCTGCACCTGCAGATAACAAGATTCGAAATATTGATGGGGTTGCAGCTGTAGTGAATACCGGTTTCATTACTCGCAGGGAGATTGATGATCGCATTGCCGCTTTACAAAAGCAGGGTACAAAAATGCCTGATGCTATGGAATTTAGAAAAGCAGTATTAGAACGCCTAATCGTTGAAAAAATTCAGTTGCAAAGTGCTGAGCAGGAAGGTATCAGAGTCACCAATAAAGAATTAGAAAAAATTATTGCTGATATTGCTGCAAAAAATCAATTAAGTCTCGCAGAATTCAAGACTAAAGTAGTCGCATCTGGCATGTCATTTGAGCGCTATCAAGAAAATTTACGAGAAGACGTTGTTCTTACTCGTTTTCGTGAGCGCGAGGTTGATGGCCGAATTAAGATATCTGACGCTGAGGTTGATAACTTTATTGCGGAACGTGCACGGGCCATTTTGGGACAAGGCGTTGCTCCGGGTTCGCCAGCACCTGTTTCTAGCACTGGGCCAGAAGAAATTAATTTAGCTCAGATCTTCATTCCTGTTGATGCTGGAGCAGGCGTTAGTGCACAGGCAGAAGCCAAAAAGAAAGCCGATGCTCTTCTAGTCTCTGCTAGAGGTGACGGAGACTTTATGCAGATCGGTAGTGTTGCCGCGAAAGAAAATCCGAAGATCAAATTTCAGGAGCTTGGTTATCGCACCCCAGATCGGCTACCGCAATTGTTCTATGATGCCGTTCGTAATTTAGGTAGTGGCCAAACCGCTAAAGCTGTTGTGAAAAGCCCAGCAGGATTTCATATCCTTAAGGTGTTGGACCGAAGAACTCTGGTGGAGGTAGCGCCTGTCCAAGAAGCTCCTCCTCCTGAGGTTGTTTTAACTCCACCTAAGGCTATCCCCATTACCCAAACAATGTCACGTCACATACTGCTTCGCACTCGTGCCGGATTTACTGATCAGGATGCCGAAAGACGTTTACAAGGTTTCCGAGATCAAGTGCGCACCAAGACTACTGATTTTGCTGATTTAGCCAAGAAATTTTCAGAAGATGGTTCGGCAGCTAATGGTGGTGAGCTCGGGTGGATGAGCCCAGGTGATTTGGTTCCTGAGTTTGAGCAGGCCATGAATCGTCTCCAAATTGGTGAGGTTAGTGATCCCGTTAAATCAGAGTTTGGTTGGCACTTAATCCAGGTGATGGAGCGTCGCGAAGGGCAGCTTACCGTTGAAAAGCAACGACAGTTTGCCCGCGCTAATATTCGTGAACGTAAATATGAACAAGCATACATGGATTGGATTCGTGAATTACGGGATAGTGCCACGGTGAAAATTCTGAACTCAGAAGATGCCGCAACCAGCGCCCCTTAATCTCGTCATTACTACTGGCGAGCCAGCAGGAATTGGGCCAGAAGTTTCTTTAAGTGCTGCGGCCACTTTCTTGGCTGAGCAAGAAGACGCCCAGATTACTTTACTTGGTGCTTCTAATTTGTTTTCCATACCAAAGCAATTGAATCCCAATGTATTGGCACGTTTGAAGTTTGAGAATGTAGAACTACAAAGCCCCGTTCAAGTTGGAATATTAAACTCAGATAACGCAGCTTATGTAATCAAGTTATTAGATCTAGCGCTCGAGGGCTGTATACAGCAGCGCTTTGATGCCATGGTGACCGCTCCTGTGCAAAAAAGTGTGATTAACGATGCGGGCATTCCATTTTCTGGACATACTGAATATTTGGCCCAATATTGCGATGTAGGACAGGTCGTGATGATGCTCTGTGCTCCATTACCAAAGGGTTTCTTGGGCATCCAGCAGGCAAGAGATCTTCGCGTTGCCTTAGTGACAACCCATATTCCCTTGCAGGCAGTATCAGCCACCCTCAATCAAGGCTTGATTCTAAAAACGATCCAAATTGTTGCTAGGGATTTGCAAGATCGCTTTGGGATTGCAAACCCAATGATCCGCATGGCTGGTTTGAATCCGCATTCGGGCGAATCTGGTTATTTAGGACGTGAAGAAATTGAAGTGATTACGCCTGCTATCAAAGAGGCTCAGAGTTTGGGCATCTCAGTATCAGGCCCTTATCCTGGCGACACTATGTTTGATGCAGCAGCCCTGGAAAGCGTGGATGTATTTATCGCGATGTATCACGATCAGGGACTTGCACCCTTTAAGTTTGTTACATTTGGCGGCGGAGTGAATGTCACCCTAGGTTTACCAGTGATTCGTACTTCAGTAGATCATGGTACGGCTTTGGATATTGCAGGCTCCGGTACTGCTGACTCGGGTAGTATGCTGCAGGCTTTACGCCTTGCTTATCAATTAGCGAAGAACCAGAGAAGACATTCTCAATAATGCATCGTGCTCGTAAACGTTTCGGCCAAAACTTTTTACAAGATGGTGGCATTATTCATTCGATTGTTACTTTGATTCAGCCTAGCGATGACATGCATGTCATTGAAATTGGCCCGGGCCTTGGTGCATTAACCAGGCCTTTGTTGAGTAATTTAGATCAATTGGATTTGTTAGAAATTGATCGTGATTTAGTAGCCTATTGGAATGACCAAAATTTAAAAGGGCTTAAAGTCATCGAGGGTGATGCCCTGAAATTCGATTTCTTAGAATGGGCCAAGCATCGATCAGGAAGGCTAGGTCTTTGTAAAGTAGTTGGCAACCTACCTTACAACATTTCATCCCCTTTGTTATTCCATTTGGTAGGTGCAGCCAATGAGATTGACGAGCAGGTTTTTATGTTGCAGGCTGAAGTAGTAGAGCGCATGGTTGCTCCAGCTGGTAGCTCAGATTTCAGCAGGTTATCGGTGATGTTACAAGCACGCTATGATATGGAGCAGGTATTAGAGGTGCCACCCGAAGCTTTTGATCCCCAGCCAAGAGTGAACTCAGCAGTAGTAAGGATGATTCCGCGTCAGGATTTTAGTCTCAATAGTGCTCAGTGGAATTCTCTCGAGAAAGTCGTTGCAGCAGCTTTCTCCCAAAGAAGAAAAATGCTTCGCACTAATCTACAGTCATTTTCAGATCGATTGAAATTAAGCGAGATAGAGCTAAAGTCTAGAGCACAAGATATTTCAGTAGATCGCTATATCGAGTGGGCAAAAATTCTAGCTGCTTAATGTAGTAAGCTGGCTTTACTGATATGCGCTTGGATCAATGATGCGCATTTCTGATTCAATCCAACCTTCCACTTCTTGTTGAAGTGCTTCGGCAGATTTTCCATCTGAGCGAATGACTGGACCAATAGAGAAAATCACTGTTCCTGGTTTCTTGAGAAAGCTATTTTTGGGCCAAACACGCCCTGCATTGTGCGCAATCGGAATGACTAGCGCCCCCGTTGCGCTCGCAAGGCGTGCACCGCCTTTACGGTAGGGTTTGTTAGAACCTATAGGTGTTCTTGTGCCCTCAGGAAAGAGCATGATCCATTTACCCTCGCTAAGACGTTTACGCCCTTGGCTGGCAACTGAGAGCGCGGCTGTTTGTTTACTGGCGCGATTGATATGAATCATTTTCAGCAAGGCTAAGGCCCAACCAAAAAAAGGTATCCAGAGTAATTCGCGCTTAAATACGAAACAAAGTTGTTTGGGTAACAAGGCAATATAAGCAATGGTCTCATAGGCCGATTGATGCTTGCTTAGAATGACCACGGGCTCATTTAGAACTGCTTCCATGTTTTCCATTCCGCGGATTTGATAATGGATGCCGCATAAATGTTGGAGCACATAAATCACGACTTTGTTCCAAATGCCAATGAAGCTGTAGCGATTTTCAGGGCCCAGAAATGGAAAAGCTAGCATACATAAAACGGACCAGATCGGGGTAAAGATCAGCAGAAATACAGCAAATAGAGTTGAGCGTATCAATAGCATTGCCTTAAACCTTATCTTCTAGCACTGCCTGGGCAAAAGCCATGAGATCAGTATGTATTTTTGTTCCCTCCGGTAGGGCACCCTTTGCCAACGTTTTTTCACCCTTGCCAGTGAGCACTAAGTGGGGTGTTGCGCCCAGGGCAATACCCGCCTGTAGATCGCGCAAAGAATCACCCACTATGGGTACTCCGAGTAACGGAGTAGCGCTATCTGCTTTTTTATAACGAAGAGCAATTTCCTTCATCAGACCTGGAAGAGGCTTACGACAATCGCAAGCATGAGAATCAGTATGTGGGCAAAAGAAAATACTATCGATATGACCACCCAAGGGTTTGAGTAGCTTATCCATTTTGGCATGCATTGCATGTAAATCATTAATAGTGAAATATCCTCTGGTCAGGCCAGATTGATTAGTTGCAATAGCAAGCTGATATCCAGCTTGATTGAGAAGGGCAATGGCCTCCAAACTTCCTGGAAGTGGGACCCACTCATCTGCTGACTTCACATAATCATCACGATCTTCATTGATCACACCGTCGCGATCAAGAATAATCAGTTTAGAAGAGCTTAGGCTCATGCTAATTTGCCGAGATCGGCAACGAGATTCATTTTCTGGTGAAGTTGTTGCAAGAGAGCTAGGCGATTGTCGCGTAAATCAGGATTAGGATCCATCACCATGACATCTGCAAAGAACTGGTCAATCGGAGCACTCAAGGAAACTAGAGCTTTCAGTAGCTCAACAAATTGACGTTTTTCGTATGCGCTATTGAGTACAGGAGTAACTGCTTCCAAGGCTTTATAGAGTGCCGTTTCTGCTGGAATTTGTAATAAAGCTTGAGAGCAACTTGCGGGTATAGCAGTTGTCGTTTTCTTCAAAATGTTACTAATACGCTTATTAGCAGCCGCAAGTTGAGGTGCTTGTGCTAAGGCGTTGAACTCACGCAAAGCCGTTAAGCGCTCAATCAGATCATGAATGTGGGCAGGCGATTGACTCAGCACTGCATCTATTTCAGCGCTAGTAAAAGGTTTTCCTGCTATCGCTTGATCGCGTAAATAAGCGCGAAGGCGATCAATGATGAAGGTATAAATATCAGCCGCTTGCGCTTTTTCTTGAACTTCTTTTTGTGGGAACTGTACGCGAGCAAGTTCAATTAATGCAGGTAAGCTTAAAGAAAGATTTTTTTCAAGGAGTAAACGGCAAATACCTAGTGCATGACGACGCAGTGCATAGGGGTCTTTATCGCCAGTTGGCCCTAGACCCACTCCCCAGATACCAACCAAAGTTTCTAGCTTGTCAGCAATAGCCAAAATCGTACCGGTTTGAGTCTGTGGTAGAGCATCACCAGCAAAGCGAGGCATATAGTGCTCGCTGCAAGCGGCAGCTACCTCTGCATTCTCTCCGTCATGCTTGGCATAGTAATTTCCCATAATCCCCTGAAGCTCTGGGAATTCACCAACCATATCGGTGAGCAAGTCAGTTTTTGCAATTTCTGCTGCGCGATGAGCCAGTTTTTGGTCTACACCTAATTGTTTCGCAATTCCAGTAGCAATTCCTTGGACGCGTTTTGTGCGATCTAATTGGTTGCCCAATTGGTTGTGATAAACCACTTTCTCTAAATCTGTTATCCGTGATGCTAGAGGACGCTTTTGATCTTGCATGAAGAAAAAACGTGCATCAGAGAGACGGGGGCGAACTACACGTTCATTGCCCGAGATGATGGCATTGGGATTATTTGTTTCAATATTAGAAACAATCAAGAAACGGTTGCGTAATTTCCCTTGTTTATCAGTTAATGCAAAATATTTTTGATTCGTTTGCATTGTCAGAATTAAGCACTCTTGTGGAATTTCCAAGAACTCTTGATCAAAATGGCATTCATAGACTGCAGGCCATTCAACCAATGCAGTCACTTCATCCAGAAGGCTATCTGGCATCAAAACTAAGTCATCTCCAGCAGCCTTAAGGAGTGCTGCTGCAATTTGAGCGCGACGCTTATTAAAGCCTGGAATGATTTTGGCTTTAGCCTCCAAGTCTGTTTCATATTGATCGGCAGAGCTAATGGTGATTGTGCTTGGCGCCAAGAAACGATGACCTTCAGTCTGATTGCTTGCATCGATACCTAGGCTGCTCACACGGAGAATCTGGTTACCATGCAGGGCAATGATCCGATGTGCAGGGCGTGCAAATTGTACGTCTGCGAGTACGCCATTTTTTTGTCGCACTTGGTAGTGCATCATTTTTGCAATGGGTAATTTATTTAAGGTTTGCTCCAAAGCAATTTGTGCGGTTTGCTCCAATGCTGCACCTTTTGCGACAACATTCAGATAGAGAGTTTCATTCTTGCCGTCTCCGGACTTTTCTAAGGTAGCTAAATCAATATCGGCATAACCTAGGGAGCCTAATTTTTTTAGTAGGGGCGGCGTTGCTTTGCCATCTATATCAAAAGCAATACTGGTTGGTAATAATTTTTCCCGCACTGGATAATCGGGCGCCTGATTAAGCACGTCCGTAATGAGCACTGCAAGGCGACGTGGCGTTGCAAAGCCTGTCACATTGGATGAATCCGTGGTTAATCCAGCTGACTTTAGAGACGAGTAGATTCCCTCGCTAAAGGCATCCCCAAGACGACGGAGTGATTTGGGGGGCAGTTCTTCTGTAAACACTTCAATCAAGAAACTAGCTGATTGGGAAGGAGAATGGGTTGTACTCATAAATGGATCTGGCTTATGCTTTGGCTTGACGTTGGCACATTGGGAATCCCAGTTTTTCACGAGACTCGAAATATGCTTGGGCAACGGCGCGAGAAAGATTGCGGATACGACCAATATAAGCGGCACGCTCGGTAACAGAGATAGCGCCACGGGCATCCAAAAGATTGAATGTATGAGCAGCTTTTAAAACCATTTCATAAGCAGGCAAAGCTAGGGGCACTTCCATCAGGCGTTTGGCTTCGCTTTCATAGTTTGTAAAGTTCGCAAACAGTAAATCAGCATTTGAATGTTCAAAGTTATAGCAAGATTGCTCCACTTCATTTTGGTGATAAACATCACCATAAGAAATGCCATCAGCCCAAATAAGGTCAAATACGTTTGAACAGTTTTGAATGTACATTGCCAAGCGCTCGATACCGTAAGTAATTTCGCCGAGCACTGGTTTGCAATCCAAACCACCAACCTGTTGAAAATAGGTGAACTGCGTCACTTCCATGCCGTTGAGCCAGACTTCCCAGCCTAAGCCCCAGGCACCTAATGTGGGGTTTTCCCAATCATCCTCCACAAAGCGCACATCGTTTTCTTTGAGGTCAAGACCTAGAGCAGCAAGTGAGCCAAGATAGAGCTCCAGAATATTTTCAGGAGCCGGCTTAAGAACAACTTGATATTGATAGTAATGTTGTAAGCGATTTGGGTTTTCACCATAGCGACCATCTTTTGGTCTGCGCGATGGCTGAACATAAGCTGCTTTCCAAGGCTCTGGTCCGATAGCCCTCAAGAAAGTCGCCGTATGAGAAGTGCCGGCGCCTACTTCAAGGTCAATAGGCTGCAATAGGGCACAACCTTGTTGGTCCCAATAATCTTGAAGTTTGAGAATGATTTGCTGAAAAGTAAGCATGATTAACCTGGCTAAGCCATTGATTTTACATGGCTAGAGGAGCTTAGTAGTTAAAACTGACTAAAAACGTCTATGACGAATCAGGCCCCAGATCAGCAGGATGCAAGAAATACTCAAAATAGGGAAGTTTTCCCAGCGAACATAGGGCGTTTTGCCCACGTAGCCCTGAACTTGGGTGCTCAAGTTTGCTTGGGTAAATTCTGGAAGAGATGAGAGTACTTTTCCATCAGGACCTAGTACTGAGGTAATACCGGTATTGGTTGCTCGAAGAGCAGGAAGGCCAGTCTCTAGTGAGCGGAGTTGTGAGAGGCGTAATTGTTGTGATGAGGCCTGGGATTTTCCAAACCAGGCCAAGTTAGTCATATTGATCAGCAAATGAACGGGTTTCTCGCTATTGCCGATGCGAGATGCTAATTCACCACCGAAGATATCTTCATAGCAAATGGTTATCGCTGCGTTGATATCCGCTTGACCTAAACGAGTAATAGAAAAAGGCGCTTGCTCACTACTACCTCTAGCAAAATCACTCATGGGTACGCGAAAGGCTTCGACAAACCAACGAAAGCCTGGAGGAATAAATTCTCCAAAGGGAACTAGATGTACCTTATCGAACTGGTATGGGACTGTATTTGGTGAAAGGCCGGTAGCCCGATTGGTGTATTGCGATCCTGTTTTACCAGATACCTCACCGATTAATCCTAACAAGATATTGCTAGCACTTAAGTTAGAGAAATCTTGTAAGTAGTTTAATAAACCAGTTGGTAGATTATTTTGTGGCCAAGGAAATGCAGTTTCGGGAATGATGATAAGGTTTGCAGCCTCTTTTTTAATTTCATCGGTATAAAAAGCAATTTGCTGACTAATGGATTCAGGATTAAATTTAAGCGTTTGTTCAAAGTTACCCTGAATAAGACGAACAGTGATTGGTTCGCCAAATGGTTTGGTAAAGGCAATGAGGCCAGCCGCTTGAGACAGAATAATCACAGCTGCAATACTCACTAAACTCATTACTGCATGTTTTTTGAACTGCAAAATTTCCCACGAGGTCCAAATGACGAGGAAGGTGCAAGCAAGACCACCAAAATAAGGGGCTATCGGCGCAAAAGGTCCATTCATTTGACTTTCGGCAAGACCCATCCAAGGAAAGCCAGTAAAGATATAGCCACGCAGAAACTCCATGATGACCCAGCTCGCCGCTAAAAATATGCCCGTCAAACGAGATTGATGCAGCAAAGAGATTGTTAGCGTAGCCAGTGAGAAGTAAATGGCCATGTATGCAGAAAGCAAAAAAACCGCCATGCAAGAAAGCGCTGCATTCATACCGCCAACGTCATGCAGGCTGATATAAATCCACCATAGACCAATCACAAAGTATCCCAAGCCAAATATCAGGCCAGAAACAAACATTTTTTTAATTGAAGCAAATTTCTCTTGCTTGAGCCACCACCAAACGATGCTGAGTATTGGGATTTGTATCCAGCCACCATAAGGCAATTCGGCCGCGCCTGCAAGAATGGCGCCCAAGATCAATAGCACTAAAAAATGGATACCTTGATGGCGATCGCGAGAAAGCTGATCAATCAAGATGAATCTCAGTCAGTTTTTTTAGGAATTTGGCGCGCAAGCAAAATATGTACTTGACGAGGGTCGGCGCGCAAGATCTCAAATTCAATACCATCGATCAAAATAAGCTCGCCTACTTTTGGAACTCTGCCCAGATGTTGAATGACTAGACCGGCAACTGTTTCAATCTCATCCTGAGAAAAATGGGTTCCTAAGGTTTCATTAAATTGATCAATTTCCGTAATCCCTTTGACCCGGATATCGCCATTATCTAGTGCTATGAGGTTATCGGCTTCTTCATCAATATCATGCTCATCTTCAATATCACCTACGATTTGTTCAAGCACATCTTCAATCGTGATAATGCCGGCCACACCACTATATTCATCCACCACAATTGCCAAGTGGTTGCGGTTATCTTTAAAGTCACGCAATAAAACACTGAGTCGTTTTGATTCAGGAATAAATACTGCTGGCCTTAACCAGTCACGCACTTGAAAATCTTTTTCAGTAGCATGCCGCAGTAGATCTTTGGCTAATAAGATGCCAATCACATTATCTTTACTGCCTTCATAGACAGGAAAGCGTGAGTGAGCTGCTTGAATCACACTCTGAATAATTTGAGCAAGACTACGATTGATATCAATCCAATCGATTTGGGCTCTAGGCACCAAGATGTCGCGTGCACAAAGTTGACCCACTTGAAATACACCCTCAATCATGGATAGGGCGTCCGCATCAATCAAGCCTTCAGATTGGGCTTCACGAAGCGTTTCAATGAGCTCTTTACGACGCTCGCTAGAGCTGATTGGTTGGGGTGTTAAAAAATCGGCTAGGCGATCTAATAGGGATTTATTGGGGTCGGGCATATAGCAAGAATAGCGTAGAAAGATGTCAATTTTTCAATTACGCATATAAATGAGGTCTAGGTATCTAAATAGGGATTAGAAAAGCCCAGTTTTTTGAGAATTTGCACTTCTGATGCTTCCATTTTTTCTGCATCTTTTTTTGTTTCGTGATCATATGCTTGAGCATGAAGGCAGCCATGCACAATTAAATGGGCAAGATGGGCTTTCAGTGTTTTACCTTGTACTTTTGCCTCTTTCTGTAGCACTGGTAGGCAAAAAATAATATCGGCATGCACATTTGATTTTGTAAGCTCGTAGGGAAAAGTTAATACATTCGTTGCTGCATCTTTTTTCCGAAAAGCTAAGTTCAATTTTTTACCCTCAGCCATATTCACAAAGCGTAATGTCAGTTGTCCATTAGGGGGGCTGGATGCTTTGACCCATTTCTTGATTAAACTAGCAGAGGCTTGGGTAGCCACCACCGCTTCGATCGCTGGACTTGCATACTGAAGCTCAATCATGAGTTTGGATTTAGATAGAGGCGGCATGCGCTTTGACAAGTTCGCCTCTTAAGGTGTAGTTGAGGACTTCTGTTACTTCAATATCGACCATGCTACCAATGAGCGCATCTTGAGCTTGATTTTCTGCCATGAAATGAATCACCCGATTATTGGCGCAGCGACCCTGGAGATTAATGCCGTCTTTCGCTAGGCCTTCTACTAAAACTTTTTCGGTATTGCCCAACATTTTTTGGCTAATTTGATTAGCTTGACCTTCAAGCACTGCCAATAAAGTTTGTAAGCGCTTGAGCTTCACTTCATAGGGGGTATCGTCGCTGAGATTAGCGGCAGGAGTACCAGGGCGTGGGCTGAAAATAAAGCAGAAGCTATTATCAAATTGCAGATCCTGAACCATCTTCAGTAACTTTTCAAAATCAGCTTCAGTTTCGCCAGGAAAGCCAACAATAAAGTCGCTCGATAAGGTGAGATCGGGTCGTACTGCTCGCATTTTACGAATGATGCTCTTGTACTCAAGGGCAGTGTAGCCTCGCTTCATCGCAGATAGCATTGAGTCAGAGCCGTGTTGAACAGGTAAGTGCAAATGACTAACGAGTTTGGGAACTTTTGTATAGACGTCGACTAAACGCTGCGTAAATTCTTTTGGGTGACTGGTTGTAAAACGAATGCGCTCTACACCCGGAATTTCTGCGATGTATTCAATTAGCAAGGCAAAGTCTGCGATTTCATCGGTGCTACCCATCTTCCCTAAATACGCATTGACGTTCTGACCTAGCAGAACAATTTCCTTAACACCTTGACTGGCTAGGCCAGCAACTTCGGTTAAGACATCATCAAATGGACGCGATACTTCTTCACCACGCGTGTAAGGAACAACGCAATAGCTACAGTATTTCGAGCAACCTTCCATGATGGAAACATAAGCAGAGCCGCGAGTTTGGCGTGATGCAGGAAGATGATCAAACTTTTCTATTTCTGGAAAAGAAATATCTACCTGTGAGATACCAGTCTTACGACGTTGTGCAATTAAGTCGGAGAGGCGATGAAGCGTTTGTGGACCAAACACGACATCGACATAAGGGGCGCGACTCACAATTTGCTGACCTTCTTGACTGGCTACGCAGCCACCAACACCAATCAATAAATCAGGCTTTGATTTTTTGAGTTCACGTAAGCGCCCAAGATCAGAAAAAACTTTGTCTTCCGCTTTTTCCCGAATCGAGCAGGTATTGAGTAGAACGACATCCGCATCTTCTGGGGTATCGGTCATGATCATGCCCTCATTGGCATGTAAGAGGTCGGCCATCTTGCCCGAGTCGTACTCGTTCATCTGACAGCCAAAGGTCTTGATATAAAGCTTTTTCATATGCCGTTCTCAGGTTTATAACTGGGGGCGAAGCACAGATTTTACGGGATATAGTTTTAAAACAGGCGGTAAGCCAAAATAGCTACCAAAGTAGGCGGTATAGCCGCTATTAAAAGGTACAGGGCTGAGACTTTGGCATTGGGGAAGTACTCCCGCAAAATCGCCATACCCGCTGGATTGGGTGCGTTAGCGATAACAGTTAATCCTCCGCCAGCCACTGCACCACCCAATAAAGCCAGCTTAAATTCGTGAGAGGTGCCTGTTACCAAAGAGCCAAGATAAGTAAGGGCGGCATTATCAGTAATGGCGGTAAGTGCCAGACTGCCGTAGAAGACTGCGGTTGGACTCATACTCTGTAAGGTCGGTTGTAACCACCATCCTTGCAATGATCCTAAGACTACTAAGCCGCCCAAGAAGAATCCTACTAAGAGTGCTTCTTTCAGAATTAATGGGCTTTGATGTGTTGGATAGGCGGTTGTGTATCCAATAAAAAAAAGGAGTAACCACAGAAATATAATGATGTCATGAGCAAAAAACACTATACCAAGCAAAAAGAGTAGATGTACTAAGACCACGGTGAAGGGAATATTAGCAGGCCTGTTGCTCTCTTGAGGATCAAGGAGTTGACGATGAAATAAGAGCGTAACTCCAAGCGCGTTAATAAAAATAGCAATACTAGATTCAATGCCAAAGTTGGCGAACATGAAGGCAGAGCTCCAGCCCCAGGTTTTAGCAACCATGAGTACAGGAGGCGCAGCAAAATTGGTGAGCGTTCCACCAATGGAGATATTGACGAAGAGAACGCCAATCGTTGCAAACATCAATGTGACTGACGGTTTATTTTTATAGACAAGGTCTCGTAATAAAAATGCGGCAAGCGTCATCGCCGCTGGTTCAGTGATGACAGAACCTAATAATGGTGTGACTGACAAGGTTAAGAAATAAAGAGCGGGTGCGCTTCGAATGCGCAATAGTGTCTGTAAGCCCTTACCTAAGTAATGAAGAATTTGCGTAGCGAAATAGAGGACCGGTTTACTCGCCGCTACAATCATAATGGCGAAAACAAACAGGGGCTCTGTGAAATTGCGACGATCTAAAAATGATTTGGCAGTATCTAAACTTTCATTGAGGCTCATGTAGATAACGAGAATTGCTGCCCAAAAACCAAAGACAACTTCAACTTCACCTAATAGATGCCATAAACCAGCATGTTTTGGTGATTTATTAGCAAGAATTTCAAAATAGCCAGTACAAAAAGTGTGTAAGACGGCAACAGCAAAGAGAATGCTTGCGACTAGTTCGGTCGGGGTAAAGTTCATAGCAGAATATTAGCAGGTGCTTCAATACATCAAGAGGTTATTACTTAAGGAGATTTTAATGAAATTAAAGATTGGATACGAAGAGCTGATTGCTCGGGCAATGGGGGAAATTGAAACATTAACGCTTGAGCAAGCAGAGCAATTATTAAGTGATTCCAACACCGTTTTTGTGGATATCCGTGATGTTCGAGAATTAGAGCGAGAGGGGATGATTCCGAATGCATTTCACGCCCCAAGAGGAATGTTGGAGTTTTGGGTTGACCCTGATAGCCCTTATTTCAAACCCATCTTTGGGGAAGGTAAGCGTATCGTTTTATATTGTGCTTCCGCATGGCGTTCATCCCTATCCACCCAGACCTTGCAAAACATGGGTTTGTCAGATGTTTGTCATTTAGAGGGTGGATTTAGCGCTTGGAAAAAAGCAGGCTTGCCCGTTCAAGAAAAGAGTGCCAAGTCACAGTCGTAAAGTAAATCTAGAATGGATTGTTTTAATACAGGTATTACTTAAAAATATTGAAAGGTCCTTATGAGAAAAGTAGTGTCACAGTTCGGTGAGGGTCCACTCCAGCAAAAGCTGAGTACAGGTGATTTACATTATTTATCTGATGCTGAGATTTCAAAAGGCGGGAGCGGGACAGGGCCATCGCCCCATGAATATTTAGGTGCAGCATTAGCAGCTTGCACCAGCATGACCTTGAAGATGTATGCAGAGCGAAAAGCAATCCACTTAAAAAATGCAATAGTGACTGTAGATATCGAACGCCATAATGATGTCGAAATATTGACACGACATATTGAGTTGGTGGGTGACCTAGATGGTCAACAAAGAGAGCGTCTTTTGGAGATTGCCCAGAGATGCCCCATTCATAAGGCGCTGGCTGGCGAGATCCAAATAAAAACCCAGCTGGTAAATTAATACGAGCTGGATTTTTTAAAACAATTAATCAACAGAATGTGTTGAGTCTGTAATCAGAATGCTTAGTTAGGTGCGTTAGCAGGCTTTTTGTTTTTACCAGCATCATAGCCAGCGTTATATTCAGAAGCCTGTTCTTTTTTGTATGCATCATAGATATAGCCAGATGCCGCACCCACTGCTGCACCACCCACTGCACCCCAAATTGGGTTGCCGTGGAAAATAGCTGTGCCGATAGCGCCAGCAGTAGCACCAATAGCGCCGCCGGAGACAGTGCGTTGCTCAGTATTGCTCATATTAGAACAGCCTGCCATCGCTAGTGTTGCTGCGGTAATTGCAATAATTTTTTTCATATCAACTAATCCTCTGAATGTAATTTGAATAAGCTCGTGTGCTTAGATTATTTTTTGCCGCAAGGAAAGCGCATTGCTAGGTAACCAAGTGCAGTTCCTGCAGCAGGCTTATCAGCAGTCTGTGGATTTTCGCCAGCCCACTTAACAAAATCAGCAATGACATCGTCACGCTTTGGTCCAGGTTGATTTACGCAAATAAAAGGTCTAGCGCTTTGTGGGTGACGTGTTGCAAGATAGGTATCGTAAATTGCGCTGGTGTAGCCAATGCAGAAGCTGCGAGATTCTGGGCTTGCAGGAAGTTTGCAAGTGTCGACTAATTCTTGGGTGCTCAAAACTTTGATTGGAGCCTGGGCCTGGACAGCACCAGAAATTGCGCCAAGAGTGGCTAAAAGAACGAGAATTTTTTTCATTAGTTTTCCTTGGAGTGTATTTAGAATGATCATAAACCATCTTAAATATTGAGATATGCACTATTTTAGTGCGTATTGAGCTTAAGTGGTTTTTGGTATTCCCCATAATGATGCATAAAAAAGAGGGGAAATTTCATGGAAGTCTTGAAATCGGGAAGTGATGTCTTATTCATTTTGCTTGGCGCCATCATGGTCTTAGCAATGCATGCGGGGTTTGCATTCTTAGAATTGGGTACTGTTCGTAAGAAAAACCAAGTCAATGCCCTAGTCAAAATTTTGGTGGACTTTGCAGTCTCGACCATTGCTTATTTTTTTATTGGCTACAGCATTGCTTACGGCGTGAGCTTTTTTTCGGGCGCAGAATTATTAGCCCAGAAGAATGGTTATGAGTTAGTCAAGTTTTTCTTCTTACTCACATTTGCTGCTGCGATTCCAGCCATTATCTCTGGGGGTATTGCTGAGCGAGCTAAATTTAATCCGCAACTCATCGCTACTTTTGTATTGGTTGGCTTCATATATCCCTTCTTTGAAGGAATTGCATGGAATCAGCACTATGGAATTCAGGCCTGGATAAAAGGCCTCACTGGTGAGGAGTTCCATGATTTTGCTGGCTCGATCGTAGTGCATGCGGTTGGCGGTTGGATTGCTTTGCCCGCAATTATTCTTTTGGGGGCACGCCGTGGTCGCTATACCAAAGAGGGTCAAATCTCAGCACATCCACCATCTAGCATTCCATTTTTAGCCTTAGGCGCTTGGATATTGGCGGTAGGTTGGTTTGGTTTTAATGTGATGAGCGCGCAGACTATCGACAAAATTAGTGGCTTGGTTGCAATGAACTCTTTAATGGCGATGGTTGGCGGAACCCTAGCTGCATGTGTGGTGGGTCGTAACGATCCTGGTTTTACCTACAACGGCCCACTTGCTGGATTAGTCGCAGTATGTGCGGGCTCTGATTTAATGCATCCCATCGGAGCATTGTTTGTTGGTTTAGTTGCCGGCGCCTTATTTGTTTACATGTTTACCTTGGTGCAAAACCGTTGGAAGCTTGATGACGTGTTGGGTGTGTGGCCGCTGCACGGTTTATGTGGGCTCTGGGGTGGCTTAGCAGCTGGTATTTTTGGCACTAAAGCACTTGGTGGTCTTGGCGGTATCACCTTTACCGGTCAATTAATTGGTAGTGCAATTGGTATTAGCATTGCTGTAGTTGGTGGTTTTATAGTCTATGGCGGACTAAAAGTCATCATGGGTATTCGGATGTCGCAAGAGGAAGAATATGAAGGCGCTGATTTAAGTACGCATCGTATTTCTTCAACACCAGATCGTGAGCCAAGCTGGTAATGCTTGCTTGCATATATGGCCTGATTCATCCCTATAATGAGTCATGGCTATATATGAACTAGACGGAATATCCCCCCTGTTATCTGAGGGTGCATGGGTTGCTGAAAGTGCCGAAGTCATCGGCAAAGTAGAGCTCCATCACAATGCCAATATTTGGCCAAAAGTGGTGGTTCGAGGCGATAACGATCTCATTCAAATCGGAGAAGGTAGCAATGTTCAGGACGCCTCAGTTCTGCATACCGACCCTGGCTATCCTTTGATCATCGGCAAGAATGTCACAGTTGGTCATCAAGTCATGCTTCATGGTTGTCAGGTCGACGATGGAAGTTTGATTGGTATTGGCGCAGTGATTCTGAATGGCGCTAAGATCGGTAAGCACTGCTTGGTGGGTGCGGGCGCACTGGTTACTGAAGGTAAAGAGTTTCCGGACGGCTCGATGATTTTGGGTTCTCCAGCCAAAGCTGTAAAGACACTAACGCGAGAGCAAATATCAGAGATCGAAGCGATCGCAGGGCGCTATGTTCAAAATGCACAGCGCTACCGCAAGACGCTGAAAAAGATTTCTGAATGATTTCCTAGATAATTTTTATATTTACTTTGGTAATGGCAATGCAGTTTTATAGCGTACTTGCTTGAGAGCAAAGCTAGAGCGAATTTTTTCAATGCCTGATATTGGCGTTAGTTGTTCTAAGATAAATTTTTCGAGTGCGCCCATATCCGCAACAGCAACGCGGATCAAATAGTCGCTATCGCCAGTCATTAAATAGCACTCCATGACTTCATCGTGCTCTGAAATCCGTTGCTCAAATTCAGCCAAGGCTTTTTTGGATTGTTCTTTTAAGCTAATGGAGATAAACACGTTTAACCCAAGCCCCAAGCTCTTTGGGTCGGCAAGTGCGACGTAATTTCGAATGACACCTTTATCTTTCAGGGCTTTAACTCGCATGAGGCAGGGCGATGGCGATAAATGAACCCGCTTAGCGAGCTCTACATTGCTATGAGAACTGTCATTTTGCAGTTCATTCAATATTCTGATATCTATTGGATCTAGCTTCATAAAAACCTTAAAAAGTTAAATTGACAGCATATTATGCTAAATAATGAAATTTAACCACAGTAATTAGCATCCTATTTTGATCACAATATAACAAAATATCAGCATCGATAGACCTGTTTGCTGGAGAGAGTTGTGGGTGTTGAACTTGTCCTTCCCAAGATTGAGAACGTACTACAAATCAATGATCAAGCCTTTTTGAGCCAACCGGGTTTGCATTCTGATGCTTGGGCTAGTCCTTTGGCAAGAAAATTTGCTCGTCAATTTGGTGTTGATATTCATCAAGTACGAGGAAGCGGACAAGGAGGTCGAGTCACAAAAGAAGATATCGGGCAATTTATTAAGAGCTCAATGTTGGCTAGAGAAACTTCTAGTGCTCCTGTTGCTGGGGGAATTGGTGGTTTAGATATATTGCCTTGGCCAAAAGTCGACTTTACTAAGTTTGGAGAAGTCGAGCGGCAGGTGCGTAGCCGAATTCAAAAAGTATCGGCTGCCAATCTTGCGCGCAACTGGGTCATGATCCCGGCAGTAACCTATCACGATGATGCTGATATTACTGATCTTGAAGAGTTTCGATCTGCATTAAATAAAGAGAATCAAAAAGATAACCTTAAGCTGACTTTGCTTGCCTTCTTGATTAAGGCGGTAGTCGCTGCACTTAAGAAATATCCCATATTCAACTCTTCTCTCGATGGCGAAGACCTCGTTTTGAAAAAGTATTTTCATATTGGTTTTGCAGTCGATACTAAAAATGGTTTAGTAGTGCCAGTGATTCGCAATGTCGATCAAAAAGGTATTCGCGAGATTGCCAAGGAGACTGCAGAATTAGCAATCTTGGCCAGAGAGGGAGGGCTCAAGCCGGATCAGATGCAAGGTGCTAGCTTCACCATCTCATCCTTGGGCGGTATTGGCGGCACTTACTGTGCCCCAATTGTGAATGCACCTGAAGTAGCGATTTTGGCAGTCAACAAATCGGTAATGAAGCCATTTTGGGATGGCTCGCAGTTTATTCCACGATTGATTTGCCCGCTTTCAATGAGCGCAGATCATCGAGTAATTGATGGCGCAATCGCTACACACTTCACTACTTATCTCACTCAGTTGTTGGGTGATTTTCGTAAATTCATGTTATGAACTTAGAACTTAGAAAGTTACAGAGGAATCCTTTATGAATGCTCCAGACATTAAAAAAAACTTAAATCTTGAGCACATCGATACTGATCCAGCAGAAACTGCCGAGTGGAATGACGCATTCATGGATTTACTGGCTTCTGGAGATGGTAACCGCGCTAAATTTATTTTAGATAACTTAGTAAAGCTAGCCAATAAACATCAAATTAATTGGGTGCCAGATTTAGTGACCCCTTACGTCAATTCCATTCCGGTCGATCAGCAACCGCCTTTTCCAGGCGATCTTGCCATTGAAGAAAAACTCGCTTCTTTGATGAGGTGGAATGCTTTAGCAATGGTTGCAAAAGCGAATGAGGCTTATGGAGAGTTAGGTGGACATATTGCAAGCTATGCTAGTGCTGCCGATTTATTTGAGGTGGGTTTCAATCATTTCTTTCGCGCTAGAACAGAAAGTGGCGAGGCTAAAGATCGTGGCGATTTAGTTTTCTTTCAACCTCATAGTGCTCCAGGAGTATATGCACGTGCCTATTTAGAGGGAAGACTCTCTGAAAATGATCTTGCTCACTATCGGCGTGAAATTACTGCGCCTGAGTCTGGAGCAAGGGGTTTATCCAGTTATCCCCACCCTTGGCTAATGCCCGATTTTTGGCAATTTCCAACAGGTTCAATGGGAATTGGACCTATTAGCTCGATTTATCATGCGCGCTTTATGCGTTATCTCAGTGATCGCAAATTATTAGATTGCAGCAGTAGAAAAGTGTGGGGTGTATTTGGTGACGGGGAAATGGATGAGCCAGAAAGTATGAGCGCTTTGACATTGGCATCTAGAGAGAAGCTCGATAATTTAGTTTGGGTCGTCAATTGCAACTTACAACGCTTAGATGGTCCAGTGCGAGGTAATGGCAGAATTATTGATGAGCTTGAAAAACTCTTTAGAGGTTCTGGCTGGAACGTGATCAAATTAGTTTGGGGCAGCGATTGGGACGGACTCTTTGCTAGAGATACCACTGGAGCATTAGTAAAAGCTTTTGCACAAACGGTTGATGGACAAATGCAAACATTTGCAGCAAAAGATGGCAGCTTTAATCGTAAGAATTTCTTTGGTCAAAATGAAGAATTAGCCCATCTTGCGCAAGGTATGACGGACGATCAAATCGATCGGCTTAAAAGAGGCGGTCATGACCTTGTCAAAATTTATGCTGCCTATCAAGCAGCAGCCAATCATCTTGGTCAACCTACCGTGATATTGGCTCACACCAAAAAAGGCTATGGCATGGGCCATGCTGGGCAAGGAAAAATGACAACCCATAGTCAGAAAAAATTGGATGGAGATGCATTAATTGAATACCGCAATCGTTTTAATTTACCTTTGACCGATGAGCAGGCAACAAGCTTGACCTTTTTTAGGCCCGATGAAAATAGCGAAGAGCTAAAGTACTTAAAAGAGCGACGTCATCAGCTTGGCGGTCAGATACCAAAGCGTTATTCAGATTGTGAGCAATTAAAAGTACCTGACATACATTCGTATGCAGCTTTTGCCATGAAGCCTGAGGCAAAAGAGATGTCGACCACGATGGCGTTTGTCAGGATGTTGGGAAATTTACTAAAGGATAAAGAGCTTGGTCCTAGGGTTGTGCCAATTGTGGCTGATGAGGCCCGTACTTTTGGTATGGCTAATTTATTTAAGCAAGTAGGAATTTACTCCAGCGTTGGTCAACGCTATGAGCCAGAGGATATTGGTTCAGTATTAAGCTACCGTGAAGCATTGGATGGACAAATTTTAGAAGAGGGTATTAGTGAGGCAGGTGCTATTGCAAGTTGGACGGCTGCTGCCACTAGTTATAGCGTTCATGGAATTGCGATGCTGCCTTTTTATATCTATTACTCAATGTTTGGGTTTCAGAGAATTGGTGATGCAATTTGGGCGGCGGCTGACCAGCGTGCTAGAGGGTTTCTATTGGGCGCGACCTCTGGCAGGACAACATTAGGCGGCGAAGGTTTGCAACACCAAGATGGTAGCAGTCATTTGGTTGCCGGAACCATTCCGAACTGCAAAGCGTATGATCCTGCTTTTGCAGGAGAGTTGGCGGTGATCGTAGACCGAGGTATGCATGATATGTTGGTTGATCAAAAAGATTTGTTCTACTACATCACTCTCATGAATGAAAATTACCCTCAGCAAGACTTGCCTGATAACGCAGCTAAGGATGTGATTCGTGGTTGCTATAAATTAAAGACCGTTAAAGCGTTGAATGGGGATACTGAGTCGCATGTCAGTTTGTTAGGCTCTGGGGCGATCATGACTGAAGTGCTAAAGGCGGCAGATATGCTTGCTAATTCTGGAGTTAATGTTGATATCTTTAGTGTGACCAGCTGGAGTGAGTTATCAAGAGATGGCAAAACAAAAGAGCAGGCCAGACTATCGGGTGAGACTGCTAATGAGCCGGCATTTATAAGCCAGATACTCTCTCAAGGCCGAGGTCCGATCGTAGCTGCTACGGACTATGTTCACTTACTACCAGAGAGTATTCGCGCCTACGTGCCTGAAGGAAGAAGGTATATTACGCTTGGTACCGATGGCTTTGGTAGAAGCGATACACGAGCTGCATTAAGAGAATATTTTGGTGTTAATGCAGACAGTATTAGTAAGGCGGCAACAGAATCGCTCAGAAAATAATGTTTTCTACCTCCATCACTTATGATGACCTTTGTATTTGACAAAATGACTGGAGATTTTTGATGTCCCTGATTCAAAAGCTTAAAGCGCGGGCTGCTAATAACAATCCTGTGCGTGTAGGCATTATCGGTGCAGGTAAATTTGGTTCTATGTATCTTTCTCAAGTACCAAGGACTCCAGGCATTCATTTAGTTGCAGTAGTTGATTTATCTCCGACGCGCGCAAAGGAGTCTCTTGCTCGTGTGGGCTGGGATGCATCGCGATATAGCGCTACATCAATGCAAGATGCTGCTAAGTCAGGAGCTACCTTTGTGACTGACGATGCAGAAAAAATGATCGCCAGTGAGCATATTGATATCGTGATTGATTCCACCGGTAGCCCGGCGGCTGGTATTCGTCATGCTTTACTGTGTTTTGATCATCGTAAGCACATCATCATGGTCAATGTGGAGGCAGATGTTTTAGCAGGACCTTTGCTTGCGCGTAAAGCTGCAGAGGCTGGCGTCATTTACTCAATGGCTTCGGGTGATCAGCCTGCTCTGATTGCAGAATTAGTAGACTGGGCAAGAACCATTGGCCTAGAAGTAGTGTGTGCAGGCAAGGGTACTAAATACTTACCCATCTATCATCAGTCCACGCCCGATACTGTTTGGGGACATTATGGTTTTTCCAAAGAGCAGGTAGCTGGCGGTGATTTCAACCCACAAATGTTTAATTCATTTTTGGATGGAACAAAGTCAGCACTTGAAATGGCTGCAGTATCTAATGCTTGTGATTTAAATCCCCCTAGTAATGGCTTAGAGTTCCCGCCTTGTGGGGTGGATGATTTGCCGCATATTTTTCGGCCGGTATCTGAAGGTGGCATCCTGACGCAAAAAGGCACTGTTGAAGTGGTGTCTTCGGTTGAGAGAGATGGCCGTCCAGTATTTAGAGATCTGCGTTGGGGAGTGTATGCCGTTTTTGAAGCACCGAGTCAATACGTGATCGATTGTTTTGCTCAATATGGCTTAAAAACAGATAGCACGGGTAAATATGC
>Ga0114975_10000737_pt1 | contig 24183 bp, 25 predicted proteins | sample S_130626_EF_Meta_FD_87031 | JGI IMG/M metagenome (GOLD analysis project Ga0114975, IMG submission 87031) | Freshwater microbial communities from Lake Simoncouche, Canada to study carbon cycling - S_130626_EF_MetaG | ecosystem: Environmental > Aquatic > Freshwater > Lake | place: Lake...
AAGAACTAGGATTGGAAATGTCTACTCTAAACGGAGAAGCAGTGAAATCCGATGATGGTATAGGCGTTTTATTAGATGTTTCACTGGATTCATACTTGCTACTGCTATTTTTACTGCCATCACTATCACTGCTATCACTATCACTGCTATCACTATCACTAATTATAATATTTCTTAGTTTTCTTGTAGTTGTTCTTGTGGTTGGTTTTAACTTCAGAGAACTTGTCGAGTCTAGAGATGGAATAACCCGACTTTTAGACAAAGTGTTTTTTTGAGACGAATTACCTTGTCTCTCATCTAGTTCGATTTTCGATGTATTCATTATATTAATCTCCGAAAAAATTAAATAATAATATCGTAATTTGTAATTAACTTATTTACATTTTTAATAACATCTAACTTCTCGACATTGTAATCGCGAATACTTTCTAGACACTCTTCATACGTTTTCCAATCCAGCGAACATATTTCAGAAGATTGAAAATTATTTGTTGGTTTATCACCGGTTAAAATCGATAAATAATATCTATGTTTATAAACTTTTATATTAGAACCTATAAATATTTCTTCAAACAACGAAACATTTTCAAGTATCTTTATATCATTTGGCATATAACCAGTTTCTTCGGAGAATTCTCGTAAGGCACAATCTACTATTTTTTCTTGAAAATTTTTTCGTCCTTTTGGGAACTCCCATTCAGGTGTAGCCCATTTTGTAGTCGATCGTTCAATCAAGCAATTTAATGTTATAAACTCACCATTAATCAATAAACCCTTTTTCAGAGCATAAAATTTTTGTCTACTTTTTTCATCAATAGATTTTTTATACCATATATCATTCCACACATATGAAAAATCATCATTCATTATTTTTTCCTTTTCTTCCATTGACATTTCGTCGATCAAAAGTTGTATTTGATGAATATTATTTAAAAAATATTCCCCGGAAACAAATTCAATATACCCAAAACTTTTGCTTCTACATATCATCAAATATTTTTTACTTTTAACATCATAAACAATAACACCATAACTCACAATTGGAGATTTACACTTTTGTATCAAATGTCCAGACATTTCACAATTATTGCATATAATATTCATTCATTATTGAATATTTAATTTTTATATTATTTTATAAATGGAATACGATGCAAGAGTTTGGGGGCCATCTTATTGGTTTTTCTTGGACAATATAGCGTTTACTTATCCATCTTATCCGAATGATGTAATTAAAAAAAAGTATTATGAACTTATTCAGAATTTACCTTTATTCATACCAGACTATGCAAGTTCAAAATATTTCCAAAAATTGCTTGATTTACACCCAATCAAAACATATCTTGATAACAAAAAATCATTAATAAAATGGGTTCATTTTATACATAACAAAATAAATGTTATGTTAGATAAACCACAGATAACAATAGAAGAATATTATAACGAGTTTTATAAAAAATATGAAAAAAAACCTACTAAAAGATTTATACGAACAAAAAAATATGTCGTGTTTTTAGTGTTGACTCTATTATTAATTTGTACAATTATTTATTTCTTGTGATATTTATATGAAGATAATAAATGGCGGTAAAATACTTGATTCAGGGTCTTATGGGTGTGTATTCAGACCATCACTATATTGTAAGACTGCGCCAAGTTATAAAACCATTTCAAAACTAATGACTAGAGATAACGCTCTTCAAGAATATGAATTATCAAAAAGGATTGAAAGCCATTTGGCACAGATTCCACATTATAAAAAATACTTTGTTTTGGTCACAGATATGTGCAGTATTTCTGAAATCACAGATAGTGACCTAGAGGACTATGAAAAATGTAAAATATTAAAAAAAAATAACATAAGTAGGCAAGATATAAGTAATATTAAAAAAAATTATATAATATTGAATCAACCTTATGGTGGAATTGAAATATATGATTATATCAAAACAAATATATTTAAACCGGAGTTGGCGAAATTTGTACGCAAAAGTATAGATTTATTAAAAAATGGAATTATTCCGATGAATTCAAAAAAAGTTTATCATTGTGATTTAAAGTCAAATAATATATTAATAGATGAAAATAGTGTGCGTTTGATTGACTGGGGATTATCTCTCATTGATCCTTCTATTGACGATATCAACGCAAATTACATTATTATTAATCAACCATTCGGTTCATTATTTTTTCATTCATCGTTTACGAATATTAGTCATTTACCTGAATTTGAAATACGATCTATTATCAGAAGATTTTTATCAAATTACAGAAAAAATGATCATTACACTAGTTTTGAGAATTTCTTCATGCTATTATTTCACTCCCCAATTGAAACCTATATTGAAAATTATTTGTTTAATATTATAAAAAAATATAGTCAAGCTGAATATTATCCTATTTTTCTCGCCAACTTGGATATATGGGGATTTTTATCCTATTTTTTAGATATTACTAAACTTCTCAAGCCACACGCAATAAAAGAAAATTCGAGATTAAAAATAATACGTGAACTTCTCGACTATACTTATACTTGTGTAGATAAATTGGATATTGGTTTTATTGTAAGTAAAATGGAGAAATTTGCAAAATTAAGTAAAAAAACAAAATCAGTTAGAGCTTCAATGGGGGGACGTCGCACAAGACGTAGATAATTGAGTTTTTAAATATTATTATATATTAATGAAATATGGTATTATCCTTATAGGAGGATTTTTGATCTATGATTTTATAAATAAACAAAAATACACAAAGATGTTATTATCTTATAAAAAATACTATAAATTTATTTTTTGGGGGTTTTCAATATTGTGCCTTTATTTATATGTACAAAAAAAACCTATGAACGGACAAAACTTATTATTATATGCAAATAACATTATTAAATCTATGCCAATTGATAAATCCACAATGAATATGTTCTCACCAATTATAGATTTTACACAAGGTAGAGGAATTATGGAAAAATTAAATAATATACAATACGCATCCAAACCATTATTACCTTTACCAGAATTACCTAGACAGGAACCTCAGACTCAAGAAGGGAAACCGGGAACAAAACGCTGTGTAAGCGAGACAAAGAAAAAGTTTGTTGCTTCCCAACAAGGATGGAGATGTAATAATTGTAAAGAACAACTGAATGCTTGGTTCGAGGTCGATCACGTCATACGATTAGAATATGGTGGTAGCAATGGGGTGGAAAATCTAGTTGCTTTATGCAGAGAATGTCACGGGAAAAAAACCGCAATGGAAAATATGTAAATTAAATCTTTAATCGTATAAATTATATTATTATATAATAAAAATGTATTGGTTAAAGATTTTAATTTCATTGATAGGGTTTTGCATTTTATTCTTCCTTCTTAAATTTGTAATAACAGATTGGAATAATATCAAAAATGCTATTATCAAATATTCCAATGAAAACTTGGGTGGCATAGTTTACACAATAATGTTAATAGTATTTTTGGCTATGACTTGTTTACCGCTTTTGACAATGAAAATAGATGGTTTAAAACAAGAATCAAATAAATTTACAAGATATATTTTATTGCTCACTGGAGTGATTGTTATTATTTGTGGTATTTCTATTTATAACATAAAAGATACAGATAGCTTTGAAAAAATATATGATGTTATGCTTTGGATAATGTATATAACTCAAATATTTGTCATAGGTTATTCATTGTCACTTTCTTATACAGAAGACACTACAAACGAATATTTGAAATATATAAAATGGATAGTTATCGGCATTATTTTCATAGCTTGTGGTTATTATTACTTTACATATAAACAACCTAGTACAACTAACTTGAATTTAACAACTATACAGACCTCTGTGAGTAAATATATCGGGGTTTTTGTGATTTTATTAATGGCTTATAAATTATTCCCAGTTCCCAAAACGGAAGAGAGACAACTCTTGGATTTTTCATATAATGAAGGTAATATTAATAGTCGGGTGTTATTTGTTGCCTACTTTTTCTTATTGACTGATAGTTTAAATATATTATTTAATATTTCTATTGTTAAATGGATTCAGATATTTTTGACAATAGTAATGTTAATAGTGATTGTTATATTGTCATTATACGAAAAATTAACACAGTATATAGATGTAGTAGGTGGTGCTGATGAAAGTAAATTTGGAAATAATTATATTATTCTGTTTATTGCCTTTTTATTTACTTTTACGTGTCTATATTTGGTGTATCCAAATTTATCTATAAAAAACAGTTATTTTTATCCAATTACTTTTGCACTTGGTGGAATAATACTTTTGTCTCTCGCATTTTTATTAAATAGTGATGATACTATTAAAAAAATAGTACAGAACAAAACAATCAAAAATATTTTAAAAATAGTAATAATTGTGTTATTTATTTATTTTATTTTAACTACCACAAAAACAATAACATCGAAAATTAATTTTACAGACTCGAATAATTATTCAAATTCTATTTTACATTCAGTATTAATTATTGGATTTTTCGTGGGTATCTACTTTTTAATAAATAAAATAAAAAGTGTATCACCGATATTTAATGTTTCTGCGCTAATTGCAGTATTATCTATTTTTTTCATAGTTGTAAATTATATTTACGGATTTTTCAAATCACATAATAACACAAGAACTTGTCCAATGAATATGGAATATTGGAGATGGTGTGAGTTGACAGGATTATTGTTTTTTATACTAGGGACAACATTTTTGCATAAACAAGATTCTAATTCAGATCAAACGGGACAATCTATAAAAACTCAAACAATACCAATTGTATTATTGGTTATTTTTACCATTTTGGGATTTTATTTGGGTGGATATTTATATAAAATACGCGAAACCAACCAAAATATAGAGGATGGTGTAGATGAGGTCCAAAAAGAAAATTGTCAATCTTTTTTGGATACAACTCCAAAATTAACAGTGGTGGAATCCATACAAACCATTATTATTATTTCAATCATAGTTATCATTTTTTTCGTGATGAATATTTTAGTAACTAATTTAAATGAAATAGAATTAAAAGATGGATTAATTAAACAATTGTTTGTATTATTTTATTTATTTTTACTTTTTGTTTTTTTAAAAATTGTCAATATCGATATATATTATTTAACTACTTTATTAAACGATATTTTCAGTAAAAATTATTTTCAATCTCAAAATACCCATAAATGGAATGATTTTTTATACATAGTAACACTCTTTATCATACTTTTTAGTGGGCTAGGATTGGTTGAAAAGGTTGCATTATCCTCCAAGTTATCAGGAAGTCTTAAACCTTTCACAGATGTATTAAAAGGAATTCCCGTGATCGGTACATTATATTATATTATATTAGCAGTTTTCAACATTATTATGATTATTCCTTGTTTTGTAAATGATATTTATGAAAATACTTACGAATCTATTATGAAAAATCCCGATAAAAATATTACTTATATTTTTCTTTTTGAGGTTATTCTTATTTTATTGTATATTTTTGCTCGTAAATTGAGAGGCAAACTAACAAATATGAATGTTTTAATAAATGATCCTATATGGTTAAACAGTGAAACAGTCATTTCAAAAAATGAATTATCAGGCGAATCCACTGGGGTGCAGAAGCAAGATATACCAGACACAGTTTCATATCATTATGGGATCTCTTTTTGGTTTTATATAGAGGCTGGTATGACAAATAATACTTTTTTGAATATTTTAAATTATAATAACAGCCCGTGTGTTCTTTATAAACCGAGTATGAATAATTTGATTTTTACAAGTCAATTAAATCCTGATAATATAGATTTGTCATATAAAAGAAATAACGCAGTTGTTAAAAATACTTATGGAAACGAAGTAATAACATCATACACAACAATGAATAATAATATGCACGAGGGAATAGAAGATAGAAAAATTATATGTTCAATGACAAATGTAAATTTACAAAAGTGGAATAATGTGTTTATCAATTTTAACAGTGGTGTTATAGATATTTTCGTGAATGGCAATTTAGTTAGCTCAACAGATGGAAATATGATTGCAGATTATACAAGTAAAATAAAAGTTGGAAATGATAACGAAAATACTCTAATAAAAATGTGCAATCTATGCTTTTACAAAGAAAACCTAAGTTTAGATAGTATTATACACGCATACAATAGTTCAAAAGATTCAAATCCACCAATAAATATTTTCAAATAAAATGACTAATCAATATATGAAAATTATAGTTATTATAATTATTGTTTCTCTATTTATTATTATAGCATATTTTATAAGAAAATGGATAATATTATCAAGTGTAAATGGAGCTTACAGTGAAATAGTAATACCTTTAAGTACATTTTCAACAAATGGTCCAACAAACGAATGTAGTTATTCATTATGGTTTAATGTGGAGAATTGGGCAACTGGTTATAAAGGCTATACTGGACAAACAGGTACAAATGAAAAAATTCTATTTAAACAAACAGATCCTGAAAACAAAATACAATTTATGGTAATGCTCGGAAATTATGTAAACACATTGAATATCTTTTTACCAGAAATAAATGATTTATATAGAGAAAGCATCAATTGTAAAATAACAAATAAATCGTTGGGGGATACATCTTTAAATAATGAACAGGAGTGCCAACAAAAATGTACAAATTCTGTCGAAAAATGCGGATCTTATTCATACGAGTATTCAAAAAAAACATCTAGCAAAGATAAAATTACATGGAATCTATTAGGAATATTAAATGGTGATGGAATAGAGGGAGTCAGTGATTATGATATAAAACCCAATAAAAGTACGACACTTGGATGGTGTAAAGGGATAATAGATCCAGATGGTGTCACAGGAACAGTTTCAAGTGGAATTTGTTGGTATGAACAATTTAAAAGCGTAACCGGTGTAACCGGCGCAGAAAACATTTGCAATAAAGATAAGGATTGCAAGGGATTCTCTTTTTCGAAATGGGGTGGATCTACCGGAAGTAGTGGAAGTACACGATTTTACAAAGATTTAGGTGGAATCGAAACCCAAGTAAATTTAACAGATGAAACTGATGCATTCTATGGATCTAAAACAGTTCCGGCAGAGGAAATGAAAGGGACGTGTTATTTATATCCAGAATTTCCGAGTATGCCACGCACTTGTTTTTTAGGAGAAACAGGATCTGTTGGAAAACCATATTCTGCATACGATTGGAATGAATTTATGTTTAATTCAAATTATAGTTCTGGTGTCAAACTACCTGGATGTTCAATAAAAGAAGTTCCTGTCCAAGAGTGGGTTAATTTAATTATCACCATACAAGACAAGACTATAGAAATATATATAAATGGTAAGATGGTAAAATATTGTACATTATCAAGTAGTATCAATACCTCTGAATATTATAGAAGTACTGTAACAATTACCCCAACTGATTATGGGTTTGATGGAAATACATATAATTTTAAATACTGGGGGAAATGTTTAACAACAGAAGAAATAAATAAATTATCAAAAAAAGTATTTGGGTAATATAAATGAGTACAACGAGTTTAATTGTTATTATTGTTCTCGTAATTATTCTTATTTATATTATCATAAGAATCATAAGACGCAATGTGTACACAGGAGTTCCATCATCTTCTACGAAAGAAATCATTATTTCTCCAGATGATTTGGCAAGTTACTCGTATGGAACAGTAAATGAATTTACATATTCAATATGGATCTATATCAATGATTGGAATACCTTTTATGGTGAAAAAAAGACCATTTTTAAGCGGGCAAAAATAACAAAAACTGCAACGGGCACTTCGATTGGTGATTCTGTTTTTGAATTATACCTTGATAATAATGCGAATAATTTGATTGCAGAAACATCAGTGATTAAAAATACAGATTATACATATTACGATAATACCAATTTAACAAGTGGAACTACTGGCACTACTTATACTGTTCCAAGTGGTTCCAGTATGAATGAAGTAAAAGCATTTTGCGGATCTAAATGCACCGAAAATTGTGCTGGCTACACATATAACAATAGCTCGTGTGTGTTTCATACAGGAAGTGCAAAAACTGAACTGACGGGTGCATTATCGGCAATAAAATCAGGTGTATCCAAATGTGTTGTGCCTTCGATTGATACACAAAGATGGGTAAATATTGTCGTAAGTGGATCAGTATCTTCCATTGATATGTATATTGATGGAAAATTAATAAAAACGGCTCTAGTAAATGATAAACTAGCACAAGTATCAGATACATCTGTTATTATTTGTCCATCTGGAAAAGGGTTCTCTGGTTGGAATGCAAAATTTAAATTTTATCCAAAATATATGTCTCCATCGGAAATATGGAAAATTTACAAAAATGGTTATAATGGAATATTGGGGGATATAAACTTTAATTATTCGTTGACTTTTGGAATTTATAAAGGCGATGTTGAAAAGGCGAGTGTCACGTTTTAATTTCTTGTTTTATTATAATGCATCAAATAATTTTTGTTGTTCTTGTGATAATTATTATTTACATTATCATAAAAATCTTTTTTAAGAGTCAAAAAGTAGTCTATGTGATGCCTGCGAACACAGAGCAAATTGTCGCAGCCTCTTCTTTGGGGAGTGTTGAAGGCACTACAAACAACTGTACATATTCGATATGGTTTTACGTGAATGATTGGAGTGTCAATTATGGAGAAGAAAAAGTTATCTTCCAACGATCAAGTAAAGCGAATGATGTGCCCGATTTATCCCTCTATTTGGGAAGCTATGAACAGAGTTTATCTGTGAGAACTGCCATTAAAAGCAAGAGTGATGTGGCAAGTAACTTTGTTTCTGGTATCAATGAATTTATTGAGGGAGGACCTGAAGCTGGTAAAATTCCAAATTGGTGCAATGGTGGTAAATATAATCCTACAGAGGGTGGTGCAACAGAAGGATATTGCTGGTATACAGATACGCCCATTACACAAACAACTGATTCCAAAGAATTGGAAAAGTATAATATTATAGCCATGTATAATTGTAATAAAAACGATTCTTGTTTAGGATATTCATACAAATATGATGGCGGTTGGGCAGGGATATCCTATTATAAAAATCTAACTGATCCAACGGATACAGAGGGTAGTAAAGATTTAACAATAGTTCCAAAAAGTGGGTCTATATATGGGTATAAGTTATCGACACAAGTCGGTTATAAAATTTGCACAATTCCAAATATAGAATTACAAAAATGGAATAATGTAATTCTTAGTGCAACCACAAATACAATGGATATTTATATCAATGGAAATTTAGCACAATCTTGTGATTTGGGGGGCGAAATAAATATATTAAATTCTGGAAATGTATACCTTTCTCCCAATAATAAGGGATTTAATGGATGGAATTCAAAGTTTCAATTTTGGAATTATGAATTTAATCCGGCACAAGCAAAAGCTGTTTATCGCAAAGGTCATGGTGGAGCAAATACAGGTGCATTGGATTATAAGTTAAATGTAACTCTATTCAATGGTAGTAGTAAACAAGGGTCTATAAACATTTAAAATAATATTTTAGTAATTATATGAGTGAACCAGAAAAGGTAAAAATGGCGGAATCTATCAATTTTGGTTTCGAACAAGCCAAAAATGCATTCTTATCATTATCTTCTTCTTCAAATGTTTTGGCAGTAGTGGCTTTTTTTATTTTAATAGTTATTGTTTTTACCATATTACTACGATTATGTATTGCTCTCATTTCATATATATTCTCTTCTAAAAATAATGTAAGGTTAATCACTGGTATTGTACAAGGGAATGCACCCAGAGTCTTTCCGCAAGATCCATCAATTGATGGTGCAATTACTATAGAAAGATCGAACAATGCAAAAGGGGGCATTGAATTTACTTGGTCTGTGTGGATAAATATTTCTAGTATAGGTACCGGAACCTCTTACCAGAATATTTTTACAAAAGGTAACCAGAATGTTACTAGTACAGGCATTAATTCCCCCAATAATGCACCAGGGTTATATCTTTCACCTGGTGTCAATTCATTGCTTTTTATAATGAACACATTTGAAGTTGTTTCAGAAGAAATCGTCATTCCCGATGTTCCTATGAACAAATGGGTAAACGTTGTAATGACTTGTGAAAACAAGATAATTAATATTTATATAAATGGGGTTGTTGCCAAAAGTCAACAGTTGATTGGTGTACCAAAACAAAATTATGGGGATGTTTATATCGCACTAGGTGGAGGGTTTGATGGATTATTATCTAATTTATGGTATTGGAATAAAAGGCTTGATATTGATGAAATACAAACCCTTTTTGCAAGAGGTCCATCTACAACATATATCGGAAATTTGAATACAAAACAACGTGGTGCCAATTATTTGGCATTAGACTGGTATTTTAATAATTCTTAATAATATGAGTTACCAAGATTATTTAGAATATATTGATGCATTGAATATAAGTAAGACAGGATGTATATTAAAAAATTATTTACCAATTCCCCCTAGAGATTGGACAAGAGCTAATAGTTTAGAATTCTATTATTTAAATAACTATCAACCAGAATCAATATATATCCCAAAATTAGACAAATATGTATCCCCAATCGAAGCAAGAGTTTTGTCTAGAATGTTTGTAAAAGGTAATGTCTTGCAATATCCTGCAAACAGAGCTTTTTTGACAAAACAAATGAAATATGCAAAAATTGTAAGAGGTTTATGGAATCAAAGGAAGAAATCCTGGGCGTCCCAATCCTCCCGCATCACAATGCCGAATGTGAATCAATTGTACAGACCCAATTCGGAGATAATTTCAAACAACGCAAACGGAGAAATAGTATTCGGTGACTGTAAGGCTAAAGCAAAGGACCCGGTTTCATTTCCAATTGGGGGTGAACCGGTGGAAAATGGTATAAACTTTCCTGATATCCCTGATCCAGTACCTCAGGATTCATCTACCGATGCATTTCCCATTTTTCCACCTAAAGTAAAAGTGGAGTTATCTATTATAACGGGTGGAAATTTGATAGCGTGTTCAAAAGAAAATTTGTGTTCTGGGGCAGTAACAACACAGTTAAAAAATATAGGTTGTTATCCAACAACCGATTCTGATGTCCCAGGTCCTATTATGAAGTTATGTTATCCAAACAATATTGAATTAACATTACCACACCCTACAAGAAAATACACACAAGCAAATAAATGGTCAAGAGACACTTTTATTCCTGCATTAAATACTAGTTTACCTATACGAAAAACACCTATTACTAGTAAATTATTTGATTTAACAATGCCGTTTAAATATTAAAATTTAAACATTTTACAAATCAAAAAGTAAAGATTCTGGCATTGTTTGGACTGTATGGGATACTTTTGCATAATATCTAGCATACACATCCAAAATATGTTTGTAATCATTAACATCAGGTATTTCACTGAGATAGATATCATCTATTCTACATTCTAAAATATGCTTACAACCTTCTTTGTGGCTTTCCAGTGTTGTTTTCTCTAACCAATCGCTAAATTTACTTCCTTTTGTTGCTTCTTCTAGATAGGTGCACCAATTCTCCAATACTTCTATTTTTTCTTCCATTGTTTTTCTTTTATGGACTTTGAAAAAGTTTTTACGAAGATATGTTTCTATTTTGCATTCTATTTTGAAAGATTTTAATTCTACACTGGCCATTTACATAATTATATTTGTAATTTTTAATTTTATATTTCAAAATATCAATTGGAACCTTTAAGTTTTGGATTTACACACAAATCTTTCGACGGGAATATCTCCCCGGACATACATTTGTTTCCTTCTGTCAAAGTACAATATCTAGTGCCACCCGATTTTCCATAAAAACACCATTCGTTCTTTTCAGTATTGGTCGAGAGTTCTTTCTTTTCATTGAGAAGATAATCTAAAATTTCATTGCTATTCAAATTATTACTTTTATTAAACATTTTATCTTTTGAATTGGAAACAGGTGTAAAATGTTTTTCATAACTATCTGGTTCATTCTTGCCAAATCTATAAATGATATTTGAGAAAAAATGATGAATATTTGTCTTCCAATGGGGGTATTTTTTCATATAATTCCATATTAATACTGTTACAATAATAACAATAAGTATAATGCCAATTCTTTTCAAACCATATGTGGTCGTGCCGGATGTATCGGAACCTGGTAAACCATATGAACTTGGCGTAGATATAGATCGTGTATTTATAGATGGATTCTGATTTGATATAATTGGAGAGTTACCATTACTGGTCCGCGTAGAACTCACATTAAATGGTGAAGACCGAGACACTATTTTTGAAACAGGTTCACTGCTATTTTCAGAAACTTTTTTTAAGTTGTTTCCAATAAAATTAGCAATATTTTCTTGAAACGTACTCATATTAAGTTAAAATATTATATTCTAGGAACAAAATCCAACGAATTCATCTTTTCCAATCTTTCAATCGTTTTTGTCAAATTTGTTTGTTTTGTATCTTTCACTTCTGGTGAAATTTCGTTTTGTTTCACTTGTTTGTAAATAGTGTTAATATTATTTACAATACCTTTTATTTTTTCAGGATCATCCATTATATTAATACTATAATCGTGAGTTTCTGTTAATAATGAAATGGCAAAATACAAAATAAATATTTTTTTTTTATTATCTGTATACGAATATCGTTTTATAAAAATATTAAATAAACTTTTTATAATAACTTCCACAATCCCCCTCTCTTTGGAAAAATAAAAAAATGCATCCCAGATCATCCATATAATGTTCTGTTGATATTTAGAATCTATATATTCTCTTCTTTCGGCATTTAATTTTATTTTACGATACCTGCATATATAATCATACTCTATTAACCAAGAAACCCAAAAACACCCTTCGACTGTGTTTTTGGTTGTCAATGAATATAGTAATTCATTATATGGAACAAATACAGGTTTGGGATCCAATTCTTTAAAACATAATGGAGCATAACTTAGATTCGGTGATTTTAGTTTTTCGGTCAAATTATCTATATTCAATTGATTTCTGTCAATCTTTATTTCTTCATAAGGGTGTTTTTGCTTAGACAAACAAAGAATACATGTGATTTCTGCAAATAATTTTCGTATTTTATCATTATTCCGCAATCCCAATTCAAAGTTAATATAACCATTTTTTAATATTTCAACAAAGTTTGTCATCCGTCGATCCAAATAAACAGCCATTTTTGGATTTCCAAAATGAACATATTTTATGAAAACAAAAATAATGATATCCCACAAATCTTTGTAATGTCCTGCACAAATAAGTTCCACGGCCCAATAACAAGCAGGTTCTATTTTTCCGGTCAATACGGATTTTATATATTCCTTGTGGACATCTGTTTTTTTAAAACCAGAAAAGGTAATTCCTTTAAAAAGGGTTGTATCTCTAATATCATTGATTTCATAATCCATGATAATTATAAACAATTAAAATGAAGAAAATTAACAAAAAAGTTCAAAATACCAAAAAAATAACAATTTATTATAAAGATATAAAATATGCCAGTATTTTATGAATCCTTCTCAACATGGGGTAAAATACTTTTCCTGTTAGCTATATTGCTAGTAGTGGTTAATGGATTTAGTGAACCAAGAATAAATGAGGGTTTTGTAACGATTACTGGTTACAGTGAAAAAACAAATGAAAATATTTACGACGAATTTTATTCGCAAATTTATGATTACATTGTGTTTAGTGATATGAGAAATGAATATGAAGTGGGGGAGATTATAAATAAAACGAGTCCAACTAGCCAAAGTATTATACTGGATATTGGTTGTGGGACAGGAAATACTGTAAATTTACTACATAAGCGAGGGTTAAATATGACGGGTGTTGATCAATCCGGTGATATGATCTCAAAAGCTATTTCTAAATATCCCGCTTTAAAAAAGAGTATGGTAGAAGGAGATACACTTCAAGTACAATTATTCCCCCCGTATCATTTTACCCATATTTTATGCCTCTATTTCACCGTGTATTACATTAAGAATAAGAAACTTTTTTTCGAAAATGTATATGATTGGTTAAAACCTGGTGGGTATTTTATAATACATTTAGTAAATCGAGATAAATTTAGTCCGCTTCTTCCAATGAATTCCTATCAGAGACGAAATAAAAATGGAAAATATTCGAAAATACAATTTGTGGATTTTGATTATGATGCCAATTTCGAATTGTTTAAAAGTGCAAATATGGGAATATTCAGTGAAAGATTCCGGAACTTTTCGGGAGAAACTCGTAAACAAAAACATACTTTTTATATGGAAGATCAAAAAACAATATTGTCATTTGCGCAAAGAATTGGGTTTATTGTAGAAGGAATTATCGATATGAAAAAAGTAAAATACGACAACCAATTTTTATATATTCTCAAAAAACCTAATTAAGGAAATTTTTATAAAAATTTTTTTATATATATATATATATATATAATGGCAAGACGAGGTGGTTCAAGAAGACGAGGTAGTTCAAGAAGACGAGGTAGTTCAAGAAGACGAGGTGGTAGTTTAGCCAAAGGCCTCTCATCCACATCTTACAAACCATCGCGTAGAATACCAGTACCAGAAAGAGATCTCGACTCATATATTACTGAAAATGATATACAAACTTTTTTGAATATACATCCATATCTTATAAATCATTCTAAATTACCGGAAATGGTATTCAACTGGAAGTATAATGGCGACCCATTTTTATGAACAGCATGTCTAAAAATGCCACAGTTTAATTCTGCTATAATTACATAATCTTCGCAATGTGGACAAAGAATTGTAGTCATATAATTATAAAATATTTTGTGGATTTTCATCACATTTAATTTCTTGAAACAACTAATGATTCAATATATTATTATATCTTTCTTTTTGGTAATTCTATTTTTTTATATTTATATCAAATGGTCGCACCCATTTTGGTGTATTCAACCAGTCTATCACAAATATAATATATTCTTCTGGGGGAGAAAAGGAATCATAAGAAAAAAACCCAAAAAAAATAAATATTGTAATTTTAATATACAATTTTTTAAAACAGATGATTTCCGTCAATGGAAAGAGTTTCAAAAACTTATTTCGGGACATTTCTTAAAAAAAGCGGATAATGCATTTACTCCTTCCTTGAACGAACTACAACCTTATTTTACAGGACATAGTCCGTGTTATATATCTATTTATACAGTGAAAGAACAAACCTATTCAGATAAAATAGAAAAAATAGTGGGAGTAATTACTTCGCGACCTCTTTATTTTCAATGCAAAAATACAAAAGAAAACATCTATTATATAGATTATCTCTGTGTAGATAAAAGTGAAAGAAAAAAAGGTATTACTCAACAATTGATCCAAACACACGAGTATAATCAATCATCTGTTTCTAAGACACAGATATCCTTTTTTAAACGCGAGGGTAAGGTTCCACTCATTGTTCCGTTTGTTAAATATAAATCGACTGTTTTTTCAATGATTTATTGGAAAGAAGCAAAATGCATAAAATATAAGATTATAAGAGTCACGCCAAACAATATACATATCTTTCACGATTACTTTGAGAGGCAATTAAAATCCATAGATTATGCATTTTATACAGATATTGGAAATATACTAGAATTGATAAAAACAAATAATATTTTTGTTTACATGTGTTTGACAGACGACGTCATTAGCTGCTATTTTTTCCGTAAAAGTTGTACCAAAATAAAGGGAAAGGAATTATTGATTCTCTATGCATCATTAAGATCCGGAGAAGAGGAGGAGTTTGTTCATTTGTTTAAATGTTCACTTTCATCTCTTATGAAAACAGAAAAAGGGTATGTTTATTTATGTGTGGAAGAATTGGGGGAAAATATCAAAATTTCTGAAAATTTACAGATAAAAACATCCCCTATTGACAAAATTGATACATCCTATTTTTTTTATAATTATATCCATAAGACAGTAAGTGCAGAAAAATGTTTAATTCTAGCGTGATTTGTAGACATCGAGTAATCTAGCACTGGGATCAATGTACCCAGAGTTTGTTACATATCTAGGTTTCCAATAGTAGGGTATAATATCTGTGTTCGGATAAAAGGAATCATATATTTGACTATAATACTGTTCTTCCTTTGTTGCGGAAGAAAGTGAATCTTTATCCACCAATCCTTCGACGTGTTTATTTATAATGTCTGTTATAGAATGTATGGTGACTCCATCACTGAAAGCCTCTTTTGTTCTCCACAATATTTCAGATGGTAAAAGATCATAGCTTTCGAATGATTTGCGGAGTAAAAATTTCTCACATTGATTATTACCGGGATGAAATCTCAACGATGGGTGGATGGACAAATAATACTGAACAAATACTAAATCTAAAAAGGGTGTGCGCGCTTCTAATCCATTGGAAGAAATAGATTTATCTGATCGCAAAACATCAAAATAATGAATATTGCGCAATAGTCTTCGTGTTTCTTTATCAAACTCGGTCGAATCTGGGCAATTATGCATATAAAGATACCCACCCGTCAACTCATCTGACCCATCACCATTGAATATTACCTTTGCATCACTTGTTTCTGATATATGTTTTGCAATTAAATAATTACCAACACTCGCCCGCACAGTTGTTGTGTCATAGCTTTCTATTGTTTGGATAACGTGTGGTATAGCATCCAAATATTCTTTTTCGGTAATAATCAATTCGTGGTGTTCGGTCTTAAGGTAATTCGACACAATACGCGCATTACGTAAATCCTCCGAGTTTTCAAAGCCAATGCTATATGTGTGCAATTGTTTGTTGTCTAGTAAGAGATAATGGTTTACAATAGCTGCGATAAGACTACTATCTAAACCACCTGACAAGAGACACGCTATGGGTCTTTCGGAACACTTACATCTTTTATGTACAGCCGAAAATAAAAGAGTTCTTATATTATAATATACATCGTCTAGATGATAATTTGGGTTAGGTGAATAGAGGGATTCAAAAGAAAAAAGGTTCTCGTGATATTTTGTGGTATACTTATATTTCCACATCTCGGATGAATTGTATTCGATGGTAGTTATATCAAGTAACATAAGGGTTCCGGGTTGGAAATGACGAATGATTGAATTCTGACTCTGAAAGGAGGACAATTGTTTTATTTCTGATGCAAACCCAAAAACGCTTGTTTCGGGGATATGTAAATAGTAGAGAGGTCTTACACCATAAGGATCTCTTCCAACAAACATCTTTTTACAGTCATTCGATGTATCTAGTAGAATAAAGGAGAATTCTCCATCTAGCATACGAATGGTTTGCTCCATACCATATCGTTTATACAAATGCACAATAACCTCGCAGTCCGAATTGGTTGTCGGGTTTATATCTATTAAATTATATAATTCTTTATAATTATATATTTCACCATTGCAAACCAAAAAAATATTGTCAATATAAAAGGGTTGGTTAGACTCTTTGTTGAGCCCGTTTATGGCGAGCCGATGAAATCCCAACATACAATTCATTATGTACAAATCGATAATATTCGAATCATCTGGACCCCGGTTTTTTCCCTTTTCAAACTCGGATTTTATGAAATTCTTTTCTATTCTGGCTGTCATATTATTTAATATTGCAAAAATGCCACACATTATAGTTTATTTTTTTGAGTTGTATTTATTATAATATTTATTATAATTTATTTTAGACCTCAAATTTTTACGTTTACGTTTATTTTTTCGTTTAATTGTTCTACCTCCCAAAAAATTTAATATATGTGGGTGTATATCCGCAGTAATATTTTTAAAATTACTAAAACCTGAGAAAGAGTATATACGATAATTTTCTGAGTAATGATCTACATAAAAGGTAGGTAGACCCAATGTACCAATATTTTCAAAAAATTGATTATCAATATTTTCATAGTTTATCCAAAGGCCGAGTGGGTCTAGTTGCCTAACGTATAACACATCTACATTTAACACGTTCATTCCATATCTAGTTCCCATTCCACGATAAATCACTAGATAATCTGCTATAGGACCCATTGCCCCTACTTCTGTAAATATATACATGTCATCCACTTTCAAATCACCAATACCAATTTCCATATAATATGTATATTTTAAAAATATATTATTATATTAATGAATTCTTTACAGAGAAATGAATCAATCAATGCACAAATTAGAGATAGAAATATTCCATCTAGTGATTTACAACCTCTTTTATCCTTTTATCCAAAATCAACAAAATATATGGTCTTGCCAGTTGTTGACACTAAATCGGCACCCCTTACGAAATCATATGATATATTTAGCACAACGCAGTGTTTTAATCCAGGAAATACAAAGTCGCCGTGGAATGGGTATGCAAACGCCATAAATATCGAATCTGAATTAAAGAATCAGATATACCCTTTAAGTAGAAAAGATGAATATGTATACGTGCCTAGTAGCACAAGTGATATGTACAAATATTCAACTTTTGAAAAACCGGTGAATTATGCCGGTCTGGAAGACACACCTCTTTACAACTCAACAAATAAAGGTAGTATTTTTAATAACTGTACACGAAACCAGATGAAAAGTGAATATATTTAAATATTCAGGAATAAATTTAAATATTCAGGAATAAACTTTTAAAAAAAATAATATTATAATAATATAATGTTTGGATCTAGACCGCGTGCATCCACAAACTTAGGTTATGAACGTGATATTTCTGATATGTCTTCCAGAAAGAAAAGGAAAAGTACTGGAGTAAGGTTGGATTTCTCAGATATATTATTTCCAGGCAATGATAATGCTTTACATAAATATATTGGACGTAAAAAAGTATTTAACCGGTTTAATTTAGAACCTAGACCTATATCAATGGAGAATGTACATAGGTTTAGTCTTGAAGATACCGATTATGATGCGGATAATGATACGTCCCCTAAAAGGAAACGAAGAATTACACGTGGCAAAAAAATGTATCTTCAAAAACTTCGAAGACGTTCCGAGAAAAATCGAAACAAGTACAAATAAATTTTATAATAATATACTATGATTAGTGGTGGAAGTGGTTTATCGCAACAGTATGAGGAATCTCCTGAACAAGCATTTCTTAGATTTATTGGTAGCAGTACTCCAACAGGTCGTCCTATGACAGGTGCTTCTGGTTATCTGGTGCGTTATTCTGGACCAGATAATGTATATAAAAGTATTGATATTGATACATATTCTGAACCAGTAACTACTATAATAATAAAATTAGTTTTTATAAGTGATAATATAAGTGAAAAACAGCGTAAAAGGGGTATAAAAGATTATATACAAATTGGGTCTAAAGAACTTGCCATGTGTCCAATAAGTGAATTTGAAGAAGAGGTGATGATACAAACTGATGTACACGAATCTACGTTGACTGGCAATGAGCCGTTATGTCCTACTATATTATTTAGTAAAATATATGAAAATAGGGATAATATTATAGAAATATTAACATTGTTGAAATTAGATAAACTTTTAAATCCTGTTATAAGTTCTTTAGCAGCTGGAGAACTTAAAAAAGTAGGCGTGATTGCAATGGAATTTGCTGATGATTATGATACAATGCATTCATATTTGGTGAACTATCCCCATTTAGCACCAGCTTTTTATATGATTGCAGCCTTTTTATTAATAGAATTAGCGCATAAAACTGGTTATACACAAGGGGATTTTCACGTTGGAAATATTTTCTTTAAAACATTACCCAGCAAAACACCCTTTCCATACTTTAAATATGATGATAATTACTTTGAATCATTAGATACAAGAATAGTTGGACATAGTATTGGGAAAAATATTAAAAAATGCCTTACGCATATTAGAAGATTTAAACCGTTAATTATTGATTTCGGGAGAGCAAAAAAACTCATAATGACAGGAATGTATGATATAAATAAATTATACAGAGAACATAATTATAGACAAGTTCTAGGATTTATTTGTGCACAAGGATGCAATCAACCAACAAATACTATTTTGAGATATCCAGATTTTTATCAATGGGCATCAGGTTATACTAAAATAATTGATAGTGTAAACGATAAGACTGCATTTTCAAGATATCTTAATATGATTGAAAACAACAAATTGGTGTTTTTTTATCCACCTGATCATTTTGGAGAAATTATGGACCAATTTATATCTTTTTTAAATTCAAACTTTGACGGGACTAATAGAATTATGCATAAAATAATTAAATCGAGAATAGAATCTGAAAAAGATATCATAGCCCAAATCACTCAACTCACGATTGGAGATGTAGCTCAGCATACTGGAGATGTAGCTCAGCATACTGGAGATGTAGCTCAGCATACTGGAGATGTAGCTCAGCATACTGGAGATGTAGTTCATACTGAAGATGTAGCTCAGCATACTGGAGATGTAGCTCAGCATACTGAAGATGTAGTTCAGCATACTGGAGATGTAGTTCATACTGAAGATGTAGCTCAGCACCCTGTTTATAATTTTTCTATCACCCCTCTTGCAACAATTCCCAATACAATAACTGGAAAGCGAAATAGAGAAACATCTAGAATTAGAAAAGAATATTTACCTGAATCAAAAAAAAGGTTTGGAGGGGCTCGAAAACGAAATAAAACATTCAAACTTAAAAGGCTATATAAAATAAACCGGAGAAATAGTAAACATCGAAAATTGTATAAATGGTTTTAAATATTTAGGGAACCTCGGATATCTCCGAGTCTATTTAAATATTTATATATTGTATGACATACAGTGGTGGAAGTGGACTAATGCTATATAATGAAAGTGAGTCTCCAAGTGAAGCATTTAATAGATTTATTACCAACGAATCTTGTATTATAGCAAATAGGATTATGTTTGGAACATCTTGTGCTGTAATACAGTATTCTGGTCCTGGAAGTGTATATCGTAGTACAGATGTAGATACATATTTACAAGATGTAACCACCATTTTGGTTAAATTAGTTTTTATAGACGATAGTTCAAGAGATTTTATTCCGCCAGGAGCTAAAACAGAGTTTGATATTGGATCAAAAATATTAAATACGATATCTAACCAGGAATTTTCTAGAGAAATAGAAATACAAAGAGATGTACACGATCGTACAAATGATGGAAATGAGCCATTATGCCCTACCATATTATTTAGTGAAACATATGAAAATGATCATATTCTGGAGAACTTAACATTATTAAAATTAGAAAAAAAACTTATTGATATTATTATGTCCAATAAAGATATAGTATTTCAAAAAATAGGTATTATTGTTATGGAGTTTGCAAAAGATTACATATCAATGTATTCATTATTAGAACAATGTAGACCTTCTGCAGTCGCGGTAAATAACATAACATTTGTGATGCCCATTTATATGGCCGCAGCCTTTTTATTAATAGAATTAGCGCATAAGACAGGATATACGCAAGGAGATTTTCATAGTTCAAATATTTTTTTCAAAGTGCTAGGTAGAGATAGTTATCCATATTTTTCAATAAAAAAGGGAACTTTTTCGGATCCACAAGCATCCAATATTACTAATATTAAATTCTTAAAACCGCTATTTATTGATTTTGGGAGAGCAAAACGTCTAGAGATGTCTGGTAGTTTTAAAGCAAGCGACGAGACCGATGTCATTTACGATATTAATGAGTTATATGCTAATAAAGAATTTAGGAAGATGTTGGGGTTTATTTGTGTTCAGGGGTGCAATGAATTGGTTAATTATATAATGAATTATCCTGATTTTTATGGTTGGGCAACAGGAATAAATGTAAAGCCTAATAATATAAAATCCTATGTATATAAATTAAAAAACTTATATAACCCCCCTCGATTGAGTGACCAACTCACTTTTTTTGTAAATGCGCGCAAAAATACTGGAGTTAGAGGTGCGTTTGATGTGGCAGACTTATTAACTAGTGATCAATTAACTTTTTTAAATACCAACTTTGATGGGGAAAATGGAATTATGGATACAATCATAAACGCAAGAAATGAATCTAATACTGCAATAGTAGCAAGAATTGCTTCAATGAATGGCCTTGCTTCTAAAGCAGGTTTAAGGGGTGGAGCCAAACGGAAAAGATCAAATAGAAAATCTCGGAAAAATTTGAAATCTGGTAGAAAATCACGTAAATATTGGAATATTCGCGCAATTTCGAAAAGGAAACGGAGAAAATAAAATCATATATAAAATAAAAAATATTTATTTAAAAGATGAATCATTTCGTAAAAGTAGTAAAAACAGAGCCAGAGAATAACATGATTTGTGTTTACGAGACAAATGAGGAAATTGAAGAAAACAAAGAAGTCAATGAGATTACTTTGCAGTATATGATGAATCGTGAATTGTATGAAAATTATATTTTGTCTCAAAACGAAACAACCAAAAAGGATATTATGGAAGAAAGAATGTTTTATCGGAATCGCATTTTTCAATTAGCAAAAGTTCTCTTGTTAAGTGAAAAAGAACGAGTTCGATATTTTAAAATGAATCCAGAATTTGATATATCCAAAATTCAATTTGATGTTTTTTTAACATTTGACGTGTTTGCAAAAAATGCAATTCAAAACTTTAAAATGATGGATACAACCGATCTTTTGCAAGAAGAATATCCAGAATTAGAAGTAGAAAATGTGGTTAAAGCGTGTGTAGATTATGTAGAAACAATGGAGTTTGATTCAATAACCGAAAAACGTACCTTGGATAATTTTGTAACATCTGAAAAACAAGAAAAGGAACTTGTACTACCTTTACAAAAAAACATTGATTTAAAAAACCCTGTTTTTAGAAAAAAGGGTCTCAGGAAAAATAAAATACAAATATAGTGTGAAACAGACCAATATTTTATTCGACGCAATTTAATGACATATGTTTTGTCCCTTTTAAAATATAATATCATAATATGACATTCCGTAGACGTAAATACAAGGGTGGGACGTCCTCCACAAAGAAAGTAATGTGTGCTCCTGGAAAACGCTCAGAACACAGTTGTTATAGCGACGAGTCTCTGATGAAAATGCGCACGTTTTGGAACAATTCTTATCCAAACAATAAAATACGAGCAACAACCGCAAAAGAAATATGGAAGCAATTATACAAAAAAATGAATAGTGTCTGTACAAAGGAAAATTGTTGGCTGGAGCAACCTTTTATGCGCGAAAAAATAGATGAGGAAATGCGAGATTCTTTTGCTCCTAAACACCCAGATTCTTGGAACAAGAATCCAACCGAATGGCTTTCAAATGTAGATATTTCAAATGTTTTAAGACAATTTGAAAAACATTACAAATGTTTTAAATTTATGGGACCATATCCAATTGATTTTGCTTCTAAACAGGGAAATACTTGCGTAGAAGAAGAAATGTGCAACTTTCACATTAAAGAATGGATGAATAAAAAAAAGACTAAAATAGGGTTTGTATTCAATACAGATCCACACGATAAAGGGGGGGAACACTGGATATCTCTTTTTATAAATATTAAAACAGAAGAAATATTTTTTTTCGATAGTGCGGGCGATAGTATAACTCCTGAAATACAAAAGTTTGTAGATAAGGTTATACAACACGGAAAAGAAATACAACCACCCAAACATTTTAAATTTGATGAAAATGCACCTTTTAAACATCAACGAACCACCACTGAATGTGGAATGTATTCACTATATTTTATTATAAATATGTTAAAGGATAAAATAAACAAGAATTTATTAAAAACAAAAAGAATTCCTGATATAGATATGATTAAACACCGAAAAATATATTTTAATGAATCTTAAAGACATCGTACTACTAGCTTGTTTCCAAATACTTTTAAAAAGTTCTCAAATGACCAACGTATTGCCATATTCTTCCTTTTTGTATGAAATTGTATCTCTAACAGCGAAACGTATTTTTCGGAATTTTTTATTTTCAATGTAGACGAGTTGTTCCATTTTTCTGCTTGGCGTGTCCATTTGTAGTCAAACGCAGACCAATTGATTCTTTCTGTTAATCGAATAAGGCGTATTGTATCTTCTTTTTCGACATAATAAATAATTGGGGTATCAAATGTATGTTCTTCTAATAAAGGTAATATCAAAGCAATGTTGTTCTGGATATACAGTTTTAGTTCCTCGTTTGTGACAAATTCCATATTTAGGATTTCGCAAAACTTTTGCGGAGTTGGTTGTCCAATTACTTGTGG
>Ga0114975_10000738_pt1 | contig 24177 bp, 22 predicted proteins | sample S_130626_EF_Meta_FD_87031 | JGI IMG/M metagenome (GOLD analysis project Ga0114975, IMG submission 87031) | Freshwater microbial communities from Lake Simoncouche, Canada to study carbon cycling - S_130626_EF_MetaG | ecosystem: Environmental > Aquatic > Freshwater > Lake | place: Lake...
AACTTTGCATGATAGCAGCATTAAAAGAGAAATTGGCGATGTTTCTAAACATGTAATCGTTATCGGATTCACTAAAGTTGGCCGTATTGTTTCTTATATTTTGCGCAAAAGAGGCGTTAAATATATAGCTTTAGAAAGTAATCATCGCCTTGTCCGAATCGAAAAAAATAACGGCTATAACATCTATTATGGCGACGCCATGAATGCTGATATTTTGCGCTATATCGGCATTGAAAGATCAGAATCGGTTATTGTGGCAATGGATGATGAAATTGCCTGTGTAAAAATTATCCGCTTCATTCACGAGCATTTCCCGCACACCAATATCGTCACAAAATCAGAAACTTTTAATAACACCGAACGCTTCAAAAGAGTTGGCGCTCATTTAGTAGTTTGCAAAAATCTTGAGGCAAGTTTGCAACTTAGTAAAGCCGCATTGCTTTCTGCAGGCCTTAATAAAAATGACATCGAAAATACTCTTTCTGCTTTCAGAGATATAAATTCTGAAGTGATGAAAGATATTATTATGTATGATGAAAACGCCGAAAATACCGAAATTTTTGAAAAAGCGCCAACAATAGAAGAAGTAGAACAGGAAGTTTTAGCAGAAGTTATCGCTGAAGCTGGTAAAGAAGAAGAGATTAAAGCTGAGAAGGAAGTAAGACATGAAAATGAATTGTAAAATTATTTAATGGTCGGGGCGGAGAGATTCGAACTCCCGACCCTCTGGTCCCAAACCAGATGCGCTACCAGACTGCGCTACGCCCCGACGAAAAAATAATTAACTTCATTTTAAAAACGAAGGCGCGCAATAGACAAATTATATCCTAAAATGTCAACAACATTTCAAGATCAATGAAATTTAAATTTGGAACTCTGCTATTTTTTGCTGTAACTTTTGCGACTATAAAAAATTCTTTAGCTTGGGACGGCGTTGATCAAAACAGAAACTCTCCTATAGAAATTGGTCCTGGAAATTTAGTTCGTGAAGGCTTGGTAATTGATTTTTATGATAGCAGCGAGCTTCACACAGGAAGAGTAATTACTATGAATGAAATCGGTAACGGCACTGAACTTGTGGTTGCTGATTTTAATGAGAATAATGAAGAGAGAACTTTTATTATGCGGGAGTAAACGATACCATCGGCTCCATATAATTCACATACAACGGATCAAACTACCTTCGACTCCGCGGCAGTCGACGGTTTTTGAGTTTTTTATTTTACAAAAAATAATTACATAAATTACAAAACCAAAAAATGAAAACCATCCTAATCACTGGCGGCGCTGGCTTCATTGGCAGTTGTTTCGCCATTAAAATGATCCAACTAAACCACAAAATCGTAATTCTCGACAAGCTTACTTACGCAGGAAATCTCGAAAATCTTGCTGAAATTTCTAATCATCAAAATTTCAAATTCGTCAAAGGCGATATTTTAGATCAAGATTTAGTAACCCAGTTACTTGCAGAAAACCAAGTTGATTTTGTTGTAAATTTCGCTGCCGAATCTCATGTCGATAATTCAATTTCTTCACCAGAAGTTTTCATCGACACCAATGTTAAAGGCACTTTCAACCTGCTTTCTAAATCTCTAAATTACTGGCGAAACTTGGATTCTGCAAAAAAAGAAAATTTCCGTTTTCTACATATTTCCACCGACGAAGTTTTTGGTTCACTAACTTTAGAAGATCCAAAATTTACTGAAAATAGCACTTACAAACCAAATTCACCTTATTCAGCTTCTAAAGCTGCTTCTGATCATTTGGTGCGCGCTTGGTTTGAAACTTATGGCCTGCCTTGCGTCACCACCAATTGTTCAAATAATTACGGGCCACGACAAAATGAAGAAAAACTGATTCCAACAATTATTCGCAGTGCACTGGCCAACAAAATAATTCCAATTTACGGCAATGGCCGAAATATCCGCGACTGGATTCAAGTTGAAGATCACTGCGATGGAATCTATTTGGCACTTACAAAAGGAAGGCTTGGCGAAAGTTATTGTTTTGGTGGAAATTGTGAAAAAGAAAATATCAGTCTGGCAAAAATCATTTGTGAAATTTTAGACAAAGTAAATCCAAGAAAAGATGGCAAATCTTATTCAGCCCAAATAACTTTTGTTGAAGACCGTTTGGGTCACGATAAAAGATATGCAATTGACGATAGCAAAGCTCGCAGTGAACTTGGCTTTGTTAGCGCCAAAACTTTTGAAGAAAGAATTCTAGAAACAGTGAATTGGTATTTGCCAAAACTCCTAAATAAATAAAAATGTATTTTTAATGAAAGGAATAATTCTCGCAGGCGGCTCTGGAACAAGGCTTGCGCCCTTAACACATGTAATCAGCAAACAGCTTTTGCCAGTTTATGATAAGCCGATGATTTGTTATCCTTTGGCCACTTTGATGAATTTGGGAATTAAAAAAATTCTCATAATTTCAACACCAGAAGATACTAAAAATATCGAGAAATTTTTAGGCGACGGCTCAGAACTCGGAATCAAAATTTCTTACGAAGTTCAAGACCAACCAAAAGGTATTGCTGAAGCATTTTTGATTGGCGAAAAATTTATCGGTAACAGCAATGTTTGCTTAATTCTAGGCGATAATATTTTCTATGGATCAGAAATTAACAGCGAAAGTTTAGAAGAAAAAATCACCCAATTAGAATCAAAAAAAATCGGTGGATTTGTTTTTGCTTATCATGTCTCAGACCCTGAAAGATATGGCGTTATCGAGCTTGATGTTGATAGTAATAAAGTGATTTCAATTGAAGAAAAACCTAAACACCCAAAATCACATTTAGCGGTCACTGGGCTTTATATTTACAATTCTGAAGTGGTTGAAATTACTAAAAAATTAAAACCATCACCACGCGGCGAGCTTGAAATTACTGATGTGAATATCGCTTATTTAAAAAAGAAAAAACTGGGAGTAGTTAAGCTAAAACGCGGATTTGCTTGGCTTGACGCCGGAACGCCAGATTCACTTTTAGAAGCTTCTCAATTCATTCACACAATCGAAAAACGCCAAAGATTAAAAATCGCCTGCCTTGAAGAAATGGCTTTTAGAAAAGGTTTTATCGACAAAAGTAATTTTTCTCTTTTGATCAAAAAATATAAAAAAGGCAGCCCTTACCGAAAATATTTAGAGACCGTTCATGATGCCTAAAAATCAAGAAATGGTTACACTGATAAATTTTGAAACTCACCAAGATGATCGCGGCTCTTTGGTTGCGATAGAATCTTCTAAAAATATTCCCTTCAATATTAAAAGAATTTATTACCTTTTTAAAAATAACCCCAGCCAAACCCGCGCCAAACATGCCCATAAAAAACTGAAACAAGTTTATATTGCCATGTCTGGCAGCTGCAAAATTAGCCTTGATGATGGAGAAAAACAGGAAGTTGTGACGCTTGATAAAGCCAATGTTGGTATGCTTTTTAACGGATTAGTCTGGCGCGAGATTTTTGATTTTTCTGAAGATTGTGTATTGATGGTTTTGGCGGATGAATTTTATGAGGAAGAAGATTATCTGAAGACTTATGAGGAGTTTTTGGAGTTTAGGAAGTTGAATAATAAATAATAAACAATAAATAAAACCATCAAAACCGCCATTGCTGGACTGGGTTTGTAACCCAGTCCACTTGTTCAGTTCTTGTTTAACTTAAGGAAATGAAAGTGAGGACGGGGTTACAAACCCCGTCCTGCGAAGGTTTAGGAAATTGAATAATAATTAAATTAATTCTTCCCAAACTGGTGGCCTGCGCGGAGTCGAAACCACCTGAAGGTTTCTGCCGTGAAGTAAATCCGCGGCAGAAACCTTCAGGTGGTTTCGACTCCGCGCAGGCCACCAGTTTGGGAAGAATTAAAAAAATAACAAAAAACCATGATCGAATTCGAAAACCTATCCAAACTTAACCAACCATTTTTCAGCGAATATAAAGAATCATTCGCCAAAACTCTCGAAAGTGGCTGGTATATTTTGGGCAAAAATGTTTCAACTTTCGAAGGAGAATTTGCCGCTTATTGCAATTCAAAATATGCTTCTGGAGTTGCTTCTGGCCTTGACGCCCTCACCTTATCACTCAATGTCTTCGAATTTGAAAAAGACAGCGAAATCATCGCGCCTTCTAACACTTACATCGCAACTATTTTATCAATTTTGCAAAATGGTTTGAAGCCAGTTTTAGTTGAACCAGATATCGCAACTTACAATATCAACCCTACAAAAATTGAAGAAAAAATTACCAAAAAAACTCGCGCCATCATCATCGTTCACCTTTATGGCAAATGCTGCGACATGGATCCAATTTTGGCTTTGTGCAAAAAATATAATTTAAAACTTATCGAAGACTGCGCGCAAGCTCACGGCGCTTTATATAAAAATAAAATTGCCGGCAGCTTTGGTGATTTCGGCGCTTTTAGTTTTTATCCAACTAAAAATTTAGGCGCGCTGGGTGACGGCGGCGCCATTGTTACCAACGACCTAGACCTTAACCAAAAAATTAATCGCCTTAGAAATTACGGATCTGAAGTAAAATATTATAATGATGTGATCGGCTATAATTCTAGATTAGACGAGATTCAGGCTGGTTTTCTTTCAGTAAAATTAAAAAAATTAAACGACATAAATTCTCATAAAAACGCCTTAGCAAAAATTTATTTTGAGAATCTGAAAGAAGATTTCATCAAACCAGTTAAGGCTTCAGCTGGCCATTTAGATGTTTTTCATCTATTCACAATCCGCCACGAAAAGCGCGATCAACTGCGCCAGCATCTTCTTGATCACAATATAAAAACTGAAATTCACTATCCCGTTTCGCCTCATCAGCAAAAAGCTACTCAAGAAATTTTTGATGGCGAGGCTTACCCAATTTCTACCGAAATTCACAGCACAACTTTAAGCCTGCCTCTTTCTTATTTTCACACAAAAGAAGATGTGACAAAAGTGGTAGAAATTATGAATAAATTCTAAGATGACAAACCCACTAGTAACAGTCGCGATTCCTTCCTACAACCACGCTAAATATATTAGCCACACCATTCAAAGCACCTTGGATCAAACTTTTCAAGATTTTGAAATTCTGATTATCGATGATGCTTCCACAGACAATACGCTTGAAATTATCAAAAGTTTTAATGACAAAAGAATCAGATTAATTGTTTCTGAAAAAAATAGCGGAGTATGCGAAACCACTAATATTTGCATTGCACAAGCCCAGGGAAAATATATCGCCTTAATTGCCTCTGACGATTTGATGGAAAAAACCAAGCTAGAAAAACAGGTAAATTTTTTAGAAAAAAACCCAAGCTACGGCGCAGTTTTCACAGGAACGGAAGTGATTGATGAAGATGGAAAAATTGATGAGAAAAAAACTAAAAAATATACCAAAGTTTTTGAAAAAGAAAATCGCAGCAGATCTGAGTGGTTAAATTATTTTTTCCATAATGGCAATTGTATGGCGGCTCCAAGCCTTATGGCAAAGACTGAAGCTTTAAAAGAAGCTGGTGAATTAAATGAGCTAATTACTCAAGCCCATGATTTTAATTTATGGATTAGGCTTTGTCTTTTGGGCCATGAAATTTTCATCATTCCTGAAAAACTCTTAAAATATCGCGAAAGAAATAATAATGGAAATCTGAGCAGCAACACTGCGGATATGAGAATTAGACTACTTTTTGATAATGAAAAAGTTCTTAGAAATTATTTGGAAATTTCTTCACTTTATGATTTTATAAAAATTTTTCCCAACCATCAAATCAGCTCTTTAAAGATGTTTTCGCCTTTAGAAGAGAAAGTGATTATTGATTATTTAATCTTCCAAGAAGCTTCTAAAAACAGCCATAGCAGCTATCACATGCAGTTCGCCACTAATTTAATTTATGATATTTTGAGTAGAAATGGAGCCAAAGAAATTCTGAGTAAAAATTTCAAATTTGACTTTAGAGAATATAAAAAATTCATCACCCAAAATCCACTGGGAACAGCCTTAGAAAAGATACAAAACCCACTAAGAAAAAGAATTGTAAAATCCTGCAAAACTTTGCTTCGCAAATTATTTTAAGATTTATCTATCTTCCTCACTCTAATTTTAAATTTCTTTCTAACAGATCTACCAATATTCACTCTAGCTCTATTGAGTATTCTGATCGGACCATTTTCAGAAAGAATTTTTTTAGCAAAACCTGCTGGAGCAATAAAATTTTCCGCTTTCAAAAATTCTATCGATCCTTTCTTTCCTTCATTAAGCAATTTTAAGCCAAGAGCTTGTTCCATGTCGCGCAACCTGTAAGAAAAACGATGCCCTTCTTCAATCGCAAGCTGACATCCCTGCACCACTTCTTTTCTCCACAAATCATCCTTTAAAAGCTTCTGACATAAATCTCGGGCTTCAAAAGAATTGGTGAATGTGGGAATTTTTACATATTTGCCGAAATAAACTTCGAGATTTTTTCTATAGTCCGACACCAAGCAAGCATTGGTTGCCATGATGTCTCTCACTCGCCATGAAAAATTATCCAAAGATTGTTCATGGCTAAGATTAATCGCAATTTTACTTCTATTATAAAGATCCTGATTTTGCTTGGCGGTAATTATTTTTTCTCTTTTATAAGACAGCATTAATTCAAAAGAATAATCCACCACATCAATCCAATTATCATGGCCATATACTTCTAAACCCAGATCAGCAACTGCAGCCAAAGTTTGAACTCTTTTATTGCCAGACATAATATTCAACAAATCTAACTCACCAATCTTGCCTAAAACATCTTTGGTAAGGCCCAGTTTTTCTAAGTTTTTATCAATTCCGTCTCGTGGATTATTTTTGTAAAGATCGTAAAATTTCTGAAATTTATCTGATAAATTCTTGTTACTTTCATGACGAAAATGATCTTTAAATTTATAAGTAAAATTAAAGTTAGTTCCGATGAAAGAAATATTAGAATTTTGTTCAACCAACTCTGCTCTAAGGTTAGTAGCGGTTGGCATCATAATCATGCGAGATTGTTTAGGATTAAATAAATCCTCTATTTGCTTACCACAATCTGGCGTTTCATAAATAAAATAATAACGATCGGCATTTTTTCTTAAATTTTCCTTATCAGCAAATCCCACTGCTTTGTCAGCTCCAAAAACCACAATCGGGCAATCTAAAATTTTCGGCACATGATTATATAAAACATTATTGGCCGCGATCACCAAATCTGGTGCGAAATTTTTTATATATTCATCAAGCTCTTTTTCTTTCACATGTGCAAAATGGTTATTAGAAGACCAGCCATTTCTGATAATCTTATCACTAGTCATCACCAAAACTTCATTGCCAGCATCTCTTAAAGCCTGAGTAAATTGGTCGTAATAACAATATAGATCTTTAATTCCAAAGCCGATTGTACTGAATAAAATTCTAGCCATTTTTAGTTAAATTATTTATCAAAAGAATTTGTATCACCTGTATAAAACTAATTGTGATCCTTAGCTTTATTTAAGACAGATTCAACTCATAAAAATCATAGCAAACTGCTCTGCCACCAAACATTTCTTTTTGTTGAACTAGGTTCTCATTTAGAAATAAACCGCCATTTTCGGTGGAAATCCCAAAATCAAAATATTCAAAATCAGTAAACTTCTCATTGATTAAGAAGTCATACATTAAGTCATTAGCGCCTTTATTTCTGCCTTCATCACTAGCGTAAACATATTGCGCGTGTACTGTTTTTTTAGTGATAAAAATTAATGACCCCGAGATCATTTCCTCATCTTTATAGCATCCATAAAGATGAATGTTTTCAGGAAATCTATCATGCAGCAATTTCATTTCAGAAGCAGAGTGAACTGGTTTCACGCCATATTTTTTCTCTAAAATATCTTTCATAATCTCATGCATTCTCTCAAAATCATAACTTCTCTTCACCACTAATCCTGCTTTCTTCGCATCTTCCACACATCTTCTTCTGCCGCGCTCAAAGCGCATTTTAGTTGGTTGGTGAATGGTGGTTGATAAATCTCTTCTAAATAATTTGGCGTTATTTCTGAATAAGGCGTAAAGATCTTCTTCAGCGGGCATTAAATGATAAATGTGAGGAATGGCCTTATAGATTAGCTTTTGAACCTGCTGCGCCTTTAAAAAATCCAGCATCATGGTAAAAATTTCCAACATCTTTCCCGATTTCATATTATCATCATAAATCATGCCGCCATAAGTTAGGCCTTGATGAGAATAAACAACTCCATCTTTTAGATTGGCGGGAAGTGCTGCAATCAAATTTTGATCTTCAAAAAACATCAAAGAAAAATCTTCAAATCTATCTGCGTGATAATCCATGTAATTGCGATCTAGCAAAAAAGTACCATTCTTGGAAGCTTTAACTAAGCGGCTCCACGCCTCTTTTTTTTCTGCGCTATATTTTTCAACTCTAAGCATCAAGTCTGCTCCCAATTCTAAAAATATTCTTCATATCCACAACTAAGCCATTTTCATCACAAAGTTTTTTCACATTTAAATAGCCATCTTTCACTTTAATCCAAATGCCTTTATCATCAATATTAACAACCCTTCCAAAAGTTAGAGCCACAATATTTTCTGAATGAGTTTGACATTGTTCGATAAAATATTTTTGGCCCTTAAATTCAATAAAAGGCAAAGGATATGGCTTCACTAAAGCGCGGAAAAAATTGTTAATCTGCTGATGAGTAAAAGAAAAATCTAACTTGCAATCAGCCAAATTTCTCTTCGCCCCCCAAGCTGCTTTTGAGTGATCTTGCTCAATTGGCACAAGCATTTTATCAGCATATTCACACACAGCCTGCCCAATCAATTCTTGAACTTTTTGATGACAATGCTCCATGTAAAACACAGAAGTAGAAATGCCATCATTTTTGGTTTTATATTGAAAAATAATCGGACCGCTATCCATAAATTCATCCATTTTATGCAAGGTGAATCCCAATTCCTCTTCTTCATTTAAAATTGCCCAAACAATAGGATGCATGCCTCGAAAGCGCGGCAGCAAAGCATAGTGAATATTTAGAAAATCTTTTTTAGCCAAATCTTCTTTGGAAATTAAAGGCCCATAAGCCGAACATAAAACCAGTTTCACATCAACATCAAAAAAGCTATTTATAAATTCATCTTCTTCTCTTTTTTCAATTGCTTGCGGCGTGTTGGTGTGAATATAAATTTTCTTCACATATTTTTTCATGCCTAAATAAATTGAGCTTAGGCCCTTATTGTCTCCAGCAAGAATGATCGATTCTAATCTCATGATTTTTTTCCAAAGAAAATTATGTCGTTACTATTTAGCAAAATCTCATATTCAGCATTTCCAACTCTACCAGTTTTCATTAAATTTTGCACAATTTTTCTACTTTCTACTTGGTTACTAATCAGCATTTCTTCTTTAAAACTTTTCAGATGTTCTGAGAATTTTTCATCCGATAAAAAGAATGGCGCAGCTTTGCCCAAAGAAATATAATCAAAATCTCCCTCAATTTGTTTTTGGATAACTTGCAAATTATCAAAAGCAAATTGCACATTCACATTTTCTCTTTCTAAGTGAGCGTAAGGGAAAATAGCTCTAAAATCCATCAAAACGGTTATTTTCTTATCCGAATTTTCTTTCGGGTCAGCAATTAGTTTTTTTATTTTTCCACTTGCTTCAAGCTTAGCGATAACTTCATGATCTTTCTTTAAGTGAAAATATTTAAAATCAGAGTAAAATCCTGAATGAATATTTTTATAATTTAAAGAAACACTTATAATCAAAAGCATTAGAGCCACAAGATTTCCCGCCTTTTTCCATCTTTCCAAATAAATCACAAAAAATACCAAAAGATACATCATAACTGTTGCATAGTTAATGATGTAAAGAGTTCCCATCGACATTATTTTGACTAATAATAATAAAGAAAAAGTTAGCCACAAGCCCATGAATAAAAGGTCATTTCCTTTGCGCCCTTCTTTTTTGTTTAAAAAATTCATCAATAGAAATATCACCGCGATAATCGCCAAATAGAAATTTAGATATCCCGCTTCCAAAACATCGCGCAATGTTTGCAAAAAATTATCCTGCAAACTTAGGTGAGAATTATTCTTCAGAGAATCGATGTAAGAAGTGAAATAAGAAGGCTTAAATGGGCTTAAAAACAGAGATGGGTTGCTGAAGAAAATTGTGACCGGAATAAAATTTATTAAAAAATATTTGGCCTTTTGCAGATTTTCTTTCGTAATCGACCACTTCATTCTATCAGCTAAGATAAGGCCGATTAAAGGCAAAATTAAAGCACCGTTTAATTTTGTACCAACACAGGCCGCAGCTGCAAAAGCAATGTGACGCAAATCTCTTTTTTCATAAACCTCTTTTCTAATTGTCAGATAAAAAGTTAAAGCAGAAAAAAACATAACTTGCGAAACCGTGCCAAAGCGCGTGGCAAATTGCCCAAATGCCGGAAAAGAAAATAAAAACAACAAAGCGATGAGTTTTAGAAATTCATTTTTGCTGTAAATTGAAAGAGACTTATAAACAAAAAATGCAGTGCCAATGGTGAAAGCCAAAGAAATGTCGCGAGGCACTATAATTAAAGGCGCATAACAATCTGTAACTAGAGCAAATAAATAAAATGGATAAGTGATGACGCCAGAAATAATCCAAAAAATCCAACCATAGCCATAATCATTAAGCTTAAAAAATCGATCTGGCCTAAAAGCAGAAACACTTTCATGAAAATTTCTTATGCTGGCTTGAAAAGCTAAATCATCTACTTCTCTTAAATGCAGCGTGGCAAAAGATGATGAAAAAGCAAAATTTTCAATAAAAAGAATGGAGAAAAATATAGAGCAAAAAACTAATAAAAGCCTTTGCCAAATATCCATTTTTACAAATTCTGCTGAAAAGAATTTTAGTGAATTTTTTATACTAAACATATGTTTGAATTTTTTGATCAAAAACTTATCCTTAATTTTTAACAAATTAAGTATTCACAGCATTTACTTATGCAAATCTATAATCGCCTTAAGTTTAATCACCTAAAATTAGAATCAAATTTTTTAAAAATTTTGGCTTTAGGATATTTCGCCGCTCTCTTCTCTTTTCTATTTCTACAAAATTTCGTTTTAACCGATAGCTTTGAGATTCTGGCTTTAAGGTCTTTAGACGGTTTTAGCTTTCATGTAGAATTAAGAAAATTACATGAATATATAATTCACGGAGAAATTAAAAAAATATTGCGAGACTCATATTTCTTTGGATATGGCTTTATATTTTGGATCTTCTTCGCTCTTATCACCTTGCCATTTTATCTTTTCGGCACAGAACAACAAATCATTATCACAGCTTTTGAAGTCTGCTTAATATTTCAAATGCTCTGCCTATTCGTCATATATAAAATCGCTTCTATATATTCAAAAAATGAATCTACCAAGCTGCTAATTTGTTTTTTAAGTTCTCTCTTTGGAGTTTTTGCTTTTTTTGGATTACATTTCTACGCGATAACTCCCGTAGCCTTCTTTGAATTATTAGCTTTTTACTATGCAGCAAGATTAGAAGGCTCTCCAAGCAGAAGAGATCTGATTTTAATAGCATTAACTCTTGCAGTTGCAGTTGGCATAAAAATAACTGGTATTTTGATTATGCCAGCAATCTGTCTCATCTTGGCTGATCGCTGTAAATGGCAGATAAATAGACAGAATTTAAAAAATGTTTTGATTTTTTTAAGCATCCTCCTCATCGCTACTTTCATTTTCTCTCGCCCATCTTTTAAAGATTATTATGAATATCTAAAAACTATAAATGATTACCGCTTATATACAGGATCAAATGGTGGAACTATTGCCAATGATGACATCTCATTCATGTTCAATAATGGAGTCGTAAAAAATTTCTTACCAAAAGCGGCTTTAATCAGCTTATTTGGTCTTTTTATTCTAAGAATATTTTACGATTTAAAATATATGGCTCACAGAAATAAAGACTTCATCTATATTTTATTAAATTGCTTAGCTGCCTTAATTTATTGTTTAATCAGCGTTAAACGCGATCCCGTAATACTTGCCAATTATCTTTTGGGCTTTTCATTTCTTTTTCTATTGCCACTCACTGTTACGCAATATTGGAATCGCGACAAATATGCTGCAAAAATAATCATCACGGGATTTTTATTAACGATTATTATTTCCACAACTTATCTCAGATATAGTTCTAGGGATTCCCTCACCAATCCTAGCTATGTATATAATCTCAAATACATTTCTGAATCACGAATAAACAAAATGTTGGAAGTAAAAGAAGCGATTGGAAGCTATTACGAAAATAACAAAAAAATCTCTATCATTTACGATTACCAAATTCCTATGCCTTACTCTCGCATAAGAAAAAATGTCATTGCCATCAACTATTTAGACAATATCAATGTCACCCAAAATTGGCATGATAAGGAGTTTGATTTCGTTATATTAAAAAAAGATGGCATAGTCATGCAAAGCCCTAACGATATAGTAAAAAACCAATCGGGAAAAGTAAGTTCTGAGAGATTAAATGACTTTTTAGAAAGCCAGAAAATTACAGAAAAACTGGCTAAAACCGGAGAGTTTAAAAAATCAAAATATCAAAAACTTTATGATGGGGAAAATATTTTGATTTTTAAAAGAGTGGAAGATGGTGATAAATTATAAAACCACTTTTCGTAATTCTATTATATAAGAAAAAGTTCTCTTGATCAACTTGATTCTAGTCTTCCAAGATCCACCACCTTTTGCTTCACCAAACATTCTTTTGGCAAAATTCACTTCAATTTCTTTAATTTTTAAGCCCTGTTTTTTAGCTGTGTAAAGCACAAAAAGATCGAGAGAGAAATCTTTTGGTGCTTGGTTTTTGATGAATTTTTCGTAGAAATTTTTAGAGAAAATTTTTGGTTGGGCGTTGATGTCATCTAAATAAGTTTTAAGCGCTAGGCTTGCAACCATCTGCATTCCAAAGGTGAATAGAAATTCTAAAGCAGCGCGATTTTTGCGTTTGCCTTTGATGAAAGTTTCGGTGTTGCCTTGCGCTAAATATAAATCAAATCCTTTAATCACATCTGCGGGATCAGTTTGCATATCAGCGTGGGTCCAAGCTAGAACATCTCCGCTTGCTGCTTCAAGCCCCGATAAAATTCCAAAGCCATAGCCTTGATTTTTTACCACATTTACAAGTTTAAAAATACCATTTTCTTCTTTTGAAAGAGCGGCTTCAAAGACATTGGCTGAATCATCAGTTGAGCCATTATTCACCAAAATCACTTCAATATTTTTGCGATTTGCCACAGCTTTTTTGAAAGCTTCGATAATCAACGGAACATTTTTTACTTCATTGTAACAAGGAACTGCGATGGAAAGTTTCTTATTAGCTGAGGGATTTTTAGCAAATTCCGCCTCATAAAAACCACGCCAATAATTAATGGTTTTTTCGTAATTTTCATATTCTGCAGGCGTTCCCCAGCACAAGTATTTATCAACTTCAAAGACCTTAACTTTTAAACCTTTTTGTAAGCAATATTTCATCACTTGATCAGCGTAAAATTCGTCATTGATGCGATCATTTTGCACAATCATTTCTTCAGCAGATTTCACAAAATATTGCCCTTGCTTAAACCAAAAAGCTGAAACAATTGCGTGATCTTTAACTGGATTTTCACTGATTGGAACTTTTACTGAAACGCCCTTAACAACTCCCGATTCATCTGCATCAACCCAGCCATAACCTTTGGGATTTTCTAAAACTGCTTCATTATTTCTGAAAGTAAAAATCAAAACATCAGCCGATTTTTTTGCTTCAGCAAATTTAGCTTCATCAAAAACAATGCCATTATCACAGCCCGCAATTAGCAATTCTTGCGCATTATTAATATGTGCTTTAGCTAGCAAACAAGTGCTGGCCTGTCCTTGCGTCAATTCATTAATTGTGATAAATTCTACTGACGGAAAAAATTCTTTAATCTTTTCTTCTACGCCATCTTTTTTATGAAAATCGCGATCAACATAAATAATTTTGCTAGTCGCTGATTCTGGCAAATCTTGCGTCGCGGCAACCACCATCGGAATTTTTTTGCCGCTGCGTCTCTCGGTTACCAGAATCACAGGCTTATGTTCTTTATAGCCAACTTGCGCAAAGCGACTTCCTGCGCCCGCCATGGGAATTAAAATGTTCATGAATTAGTTAATTATTGTTATGCTTTATATAACCGGTGGTTGAGCGGAGTCGAAACAACCGGTTATGTTATCAGATTATGAAATATCCTACCAACCCCTCACCTGCTCCATCCAAAACTCATATTCCTGCAAATCTTCCGGCGTGCCCCACTGACAAAAATAATCAATTTTATCATGCACAAAAATCTTCAAACCATCCAGCAACATCAATTGATAAACCAAACTCACATAAAATTCGCCATTCATACTTAAATCTTGATCTAGCGCCATTTGAAAATATTTCTTCATCACCTCACCGCTCTTAAAAAAATAAACTCCGGGAGAATGAAATCCTTTAGTTTTATCTTCCTCAAAAGAAAATTTTTCCTTAATTTCTAAAAGCAGATTTTGCTCATCAATCAAACATCCAGCATAAACATTCTTCTTCGGCAGTAAATTGGGATGAAAGCCGTGATAACATGGCACCGAGCCATCAATTTCAGGATTCAAAACTGCTTTCTTAAATCCTTCATAATCCCAGCGCATGTAATAATCGCAGTAACTTACCAAAACTGGCTCATCATTTTTAATCTTATCAAAAATCTGCACCACCGCATAAACAGGGCCTCTTTTGTGATTTTTAATCGAGATGATTTCAGCATTTGGCTTTATTCTTTTTAGCTCTTCAGCCAAATTAGTATTTTCAATATGCTCATCGCGACAAATAAAAATAAACTCATCATCTGGCGAAAACATATTCACCACCCATTCAATAATAGGCTTGCCATGAACTTTAATTAAAGGCTTCGGATCTTTATAACCAGCTGCGATAAATCGTGACCCCAAGCCCGACATTGGAATTATTACTTTCATTTTTTTGCCACCTCTTTTCTATATTTTTCACTTTCCATATTCAGCACAAAATCAATATTTTTTTGTTCGATAAAAATTGGCTCTAGCCCTGCTTGGCCAAGGCTTCTCAAGATAAAAGCATAGGCCGCAAAAATATGCGCTGCCACTTCACTTTTTGCAAATTCTTCAGAAATTCCAAAAACAATTTGATCAGGAAATAGCACATTTTTTCTCATAAAACTGGTCGAGAAAATTTGTGTTTCGACAAGTTTAAATGTCGGAATTTGTAAGAAATTTTGGATTTTTTCGCTCACCATTTCATGTAGTTCCAAGGCTTGATTTGCATAATCTGCCGCCACAATCAAACCATGATTTTGCAAGAAAATAATTTGTACTGGGCTTCCTCTTTTTTTTAAAGATCTAGCAATTGCTTCAGTCACTTCGAAGCCCGGATTTTCATAACCAATCCATAAAACTTCAGGAAATAATTTTTCAGCAATTTCTCTTCCTTGCGCCGAGCAATTCAAAACTCCCGCATAAAGGCTGTGACTATGAACCACATAAGTGAAAGGCAGTAAAGAATGAAAGCCAGTTTCCATTGAAGGACGAAGGTTTGGAAAACCTTCTAAAACTTGAGTTGCTGACTTTACAACAGCCGAAAATTTTTCATCATCACCATTTTTATTATCCACAAAATCTGCAATTCCCCGATTCACCAATTCATGATTCACAAAGGCGAAGCCGTCTTTCTCAGTCAAGTTTTTTAACTCATAACCCGAGGCTTTAATTGCCATTAAATCTGCGGAAATTTTTACAGAAATATTGCCGCCGCCACCTTGAACATAATCAAGACGCTGGCCGATTTTCTGCGACAAAAAAACCAGATCAGCTATTTTTTGCTTCATCACTTAACTCGGTTTGAATTATATAAAATGCTAAGAAAATTTGAACCAATCCAACTAAATTATCCGACCATTTTGGCTCTTTTAAACTAATTTCTTCAAAATTTTGACCCAAAAGAATATCGCCGCAAATCTTGATTTCACTAGCTTCAGCACTTCCAGATATCAAAATAAATTGCTGATCATTTTCATCAAATCCATGATCAATTTTTAAAGAATTAATTTTAGAAATTTCATCAACCAAAGTCTCAATATTCACACTATTGCAGCAAGAAATTTTCAAATTCAGAGCAATTTCTTCATCCTTGTCGCCAATATTTTTAATTGGATTTGCAGGCAATAATTCAATCTTCACATCAGCATATTTTTCTTGGCTACAGATGAATTTTTCCGAGTCTTCTTCTCTTTGCTTCAACTGCTCCAAAACCTTATCTTTGCTATATCCGCGCTTAATTTGATCACGAATTATTTTCCAGTGAATTCTTAAATCTTTTTCTGGTTTTACAAAAATTCTCACATCAAATAAATCGCGCACTGGTGCCACATAAAAACTATGAAGCCCTTCAAAAATTACAATTTTTTGCGCCGCAATATTTTTCGGTTCAGTAAATTTTCCATGTCCATGATCATAAATTCTACGAGCAATTTTCTGGCCATTTTTTAAGGCTCTTAAAAACGATACTTCACTGTAAAGACTGTTGGCGCTTGGGTTTAGATGAGTAAATTCTTGCCATTTTTCATGTCCTCTTTCCCATTTGTGCATGTCATCGCCGCAAATTGTGGTAACATTATTATGGCCAAAAACATCTAAAAGAGAAGAAACCAAAGTGCTTTTGCCCACGCCAGAATCGCCAGAAATTCCAATCAAATAAGGCTTAGAAACCAATTTATGTTTTAAATAGCTGCTAACGCCGCTGCGATAAATCCAGAAGCAATTTAGTAATAGCGAGGACTGCAGAAGTGTGAAGCTAAGATTTACAACTTTGTCAGCGTTCAAACCTTTGCTAATCAAGAATTGGTAGAAGTTATTTTGCGCAGAAATTTCAGCAGAAACTAGCTGAAAAACTTGCAAATAATCAGAGTTTTTGATCGTCGCAAAATAGATAAAATAAGCGGCTTGTAATGAGAAAAATAAAAAGATCGGAGCGTTTTTTTGTTTGATATAAAAATAAGAAAAAAACGGAATCACCCAATAATACCAACCTTGCATTGGTGGTATGAATAAATTTAAAACTCCGAAACTAAAGCCCAGAAACATGATAAAAATATCACGATTATAACCTTTAATCATCACAGCTTTAACCAATAGCACGAAGTAAATTGCTGGAATAAAATAGAAAATCTTGTCGGCAAAGCTGTAAAATACATCAAAAATTTGCGTCTGCTTACTATTCAAAAACACCATATGTAAGAAGCCTTCAGAAGCTATGTAAGGTAGATTTATCACCAAGAATGAAGAGATGAAAACCACAGCACAAGCCAGCAATTTTTCCAACGGAACTTTCTTCGCAAAAAGATATATGAAGAAAAATGGCACTGCCAAAATGATATTGGTTTTGCAAGCCACAGCTGCGGCCAAAACCAAAGACGCGATGATGAATTTTTCTTTAAAAAGGAAGTAAAGAGACGCAAGCAAAATTGCTATTGGAACACAATCAAGCTGACCGTGAATATAGTTGATGTAGATTAAAACAGGAGACAACCAATAAAAAATCAACAGCCTTTGCGAGCTGTATTTAAGCCATCTGGCGAATATTATCAAAATTGCAAAATCTGCAATTAGGACCGCAATTCTTAAAGCGAAAATACTTAGAAATGGCGCCAAATTTCCAGAATTATTTATGATGAAAAGCAGAAAATAATATGGCAAAGAAACCAGCCATAACATCAAAGTTGGATAAGGAAAATTATCCACTTTTCCTTCTAAAAAAAATTTCTGATAAGGGTTTGCGAAGCCGCTATTTACATAGAAATTAACGAATGGCAGGAATAGATCGGTGAGGAATTTTGAAGCGAAGAAAACGGCTAAAATTATTTTTAAAAATAATCCAACCCAAAAAAGTTTTGAGTTAAAAATTTCGGATAGAACCTTTCTATGATTTCCTGAATTTTTGCTAAAGAAATTTATCATTTTTTAAAAACAAAAAATTTAGTTCCGATAAAATTTGTGCAAGTTGTAATTCCAATCGCCAAAAAATAAGCCAGTTCTGGCATCATTCCAAAGCCGCCAACTGTGATTCTGAGGAAAAGCAAATTGATCCCCAAAGAAATTATATAAACCGTAAAATAATGAATGATAATTTTTTTCGTTTGAACTTCTCCAGATGTAAAAGTCCAATTTTTATTCAAGAAAAACCCCACAAAAACACCCGCCATAAAACTTAAACAAGACGAGATGAGGTAATTAATAGAGAAAAAGCGTAGAGCCACGAAGAAGCTAATATAGCTAATTACAGTGCATATCAAACCCACTGTGATAAATCTTAAAAACTGTTTTTTAATCATTAAATTTCCTTAGAGATCTTTACTTGATAAGAATTAATTCCGTTATTTTTTGCGCCAACCACATCTTTTTTTTCATCATCGCCAATCATGATAACTTCTGATTTTTCTAAGCGCAGCTTTTTTAACGCCACTTCGAAAATTAAAGCACTAGGCTTTTCCCTTCCTGCCTCTTCCGAAGTTACCAAATAATCTATGAATTGTGTAATTTGTAATTTGCGTAATTTTTTAACTTGAGTTTCGGCCAGCATGTCAGTCACCACGCAGATCGGCAAAGATCTGTCTTTGCACTTTTCAAGAAATTTTTTCGCATCATCTTCCAATTTCATCACCGAAATAAAATCATGCCAATAAAGCTGATCTAGCATTGCCGCCTTTTCATAAGCTTCTTTTTCCTGCATATCTTCAAGCAAATGTTGAAAAGCAAAAAGTCTAGAGCGGCAAGCGCCTTGAGGAGAAAGGCTTGCTGTAACTTCATCGCGATGTTTTTTGTAAAGATCGGCAAATTCTGTAAAAGACATTTTGCCAAGGAAGAATTTCTCAAAACAAGATTTCAAAGCAAAATTGTGACATGGATCATAAAGATAAAGCGTGTTATCAAGATCGATCATCACCCCTTTCACGCCAGTCAAATCAATTTCAGGAAAAATAATTTTTTGCATTTAATAACCCCATAAGTCAGCGCGTTTAGTACAAACCGCATCTATTTTTTTGCCAATAAGCTGCTTTTTAAATTCAGCAATTTTGTCTAGTGAATGTTTTTGTAACTCTGGAGAAACCAAGCAAATCTTGAATCCGGCCTCTTTTAATTTTTTGTAATTTTCATCATCCAGCGGCATTTTAGTAAAGCAATCAACCCACACCCAAGAAACTTTTTTGGCAAAACTTAACGCATATTCAATTGGCTCTTCTTCAGAAAATCTAACGGCCAAATTTTCTGGACCAAAACCTTCAATAGAAGCGCTTGCAGCAGCTTTGGCATATTTCACAAAAAACGGCATTGATAGATCTAAAAAAAACCAATTCTTAATCTTAAATTGCTTCATCAACTCGATGCATTTCTCTTCCACACCTTCAGTTTTCACATTCAAAATCATCGGCCCTTCACATTTGTAGGCCGCGAGAAAATCCGTAAATTTTTCTGGCGCTTGCATTTTATGATGAGAAAATGGATCGTGATGCAAAACTAACTCATCCTCGTGATACCTTATATCAAGCTCAATCCCAAATTTTTTCGGAACCGATTTTAATTGAGAAATAGTATTGATACGATGAGCAATAATTTTCCCGTATGTCCCATTGACATACGGGACGGGGATCTCCGCAAAGCTGGGCGCGACTCGTGTCGCGTTTCCGTATCCCGAAGGGATAAAGGACATAATTTTTGAGATTTCCATTTTTTATGAGATTTCCATTTTTTAAAAGAATTAGGCAAATAGCGATGACGCAAAAAGAATATTTTGGATTTATCGAGTTTAATTTAAAGCAAAAAGCCGAATATCACAAAAACTCTATAAAGCTGAACTGCGCGAGACAAGCTATAAATTACATCATCAAGGCCAATAATTATAAAAAGGTTTTTGTACCTTATTACATCTGCAAAACTGTTTATGATGCTCTAGAAATTGATTATGAATTTTACTATTTAAATGAAGATCTAACTCCAAAAATCAAAAAATCTGCACTTAAAAAAGATCAGGCAATTATTTATCCTAATTATTTCGGATCCAATAATGCCCAGGTTTTGCAAGTTATTGGCGATTACAAAAATGTGATCATCGACAATACCCAAGCCTTCTTCCAAAAAGTTAAAAATTGTGATGCAGTTTATTCACCAAGAAAATTTTTCTGGGTGACTGATGGAGCTTATGTAAATTGCTCAAAAAAACTCGATATTAAATTAGAGCAAGACACTTCTTACCAAAGAATGATGCCGCTATTTAAAAGAATAGAATTGGGGTCAAATGCCGCTTACAAAGACAGCCTTGCGAATGAAGATGAGATTACAGAATCGAAAATGAAAAAAATGTCACTGCTGACTGATCAAATTTTACATTCAATTGATTATGCAGAAATTATAAAAATTCGGAAGAAAAATTTTGCCCATATGCATAAAAAACTAGGCAAAATGAATGAGATGAAAATTGAAGTGAGCGATGATGTGCCAATGGTTTATCCATTTTTAATCAAAACTTCTGAACTTAGAGAGAATCTGATTAAAAACAAAATTTACATACCTCATTGGTGGAAAGAAGTGCTTAGCAATGTTGCCGAAGATTCTTATGAAAATTACTTATCCAATAATCTTTTTCCGCTACCCATTGATCACAGATATAGCACAAAAGATTTAGATTTTATCATGGATCTAGTCTTGAAAAACCTTTAAGAAAACAAAGCAAAAAACTTATTTTTTCTTCGTCATTTTTTTTAATTTTAGCTTTATATACTTCCTATATTTTTTGAATCTTTGCTTCAAAGGGATTGAAACTTGAGATAGGGTTTTTGAATTAGCATCAAAAGCTGAGTTAGGTTTTTTATGATTCTTTTTAAAATGCTTCAAAGTTTCTGAGAAAGTATAAAGCGGCACCCAGCTTAGATTTAAAGCATGCATCATTACAGGTTTTTTGCTTTCTTCTTCTTGGCAAAAAAATCTGCCATCTGGATTAAAAAACACCACTTTAACATCTTCGCCATGTGGCAATTTTTCCATTTTCAACCCATGACTTCTGCAAATTAAATCATCAAAAGATGCACCATCTCTGATCTCATTTAATCTTATTGCCGAGAATTTTTCATCTTTCTTAAAAATTCCGTAAACCGACATTTCGTTAAAACAAGCATTGCCTTCTAAATTAGCCATCTCTTTAGACTTCTGCTCCATAGTTTTTTTGCACATGAAGACTTCATTAATCTTTTTTACATATCTGGCGATGATTTCCTGATTATTAAAAAGACCTTTCATGCAATTGCCTTCGCATTGTTCGGTACAATCTAGTTCAGAATATAAAGATTCGAAAGGAAGCAAATCTGAGAAAATCATATTATCAGAATCAAAATGCCAAAATTTTTCTATTTTATTTTGGATTAAGAAATTATTCAGAATAAACCATTTTCTGAAAACAAATTTATTCCAATCTTCACCATGTTTTACACTATCAAAACCCTTGGTTTCGATAAGTTGATAAAACTTGTCGAATATCTCAATATCAGGACTAGAATCAAAATCAGAAAGATTAAAATGGCTGACACCGCAACTTTGCGCAACTTTCTTATTAGACTTATCACCAAGTAAAATAATTTCTTTTTTTGGATTAGAGATTCTTACGCATTCAAAAACATATTTTAGGTAATTGCTATTGCCATAATGACAAAAAATTATCGGTGTATTTTTCATTTAAATTTTAGATTTTATTCTTCAAATACCATTTCCAAGCATGTGAAACATGGTCTTCAAGCTTTATATATTTTGGCTGCCATCCCAAATAATCATTAGCAAACTTTGTGTTAGCTATCACTAAATCAGGATCTCCTTCTCTTCTTTCCCCAACTCTAATTTTAAAATCAATTTTGGTAGTTTCTTTAAAAACCTGAATCACCTGCTTTACAGAAAATCCCACACTATTTCCTAAATTAATTTTTACAGATTCTTCTTTTTCAAGCTGTTTTTCAAATGCCTTAACATGGGCATTTACAAGATCCCAAACATGAATGTAATCTCGAACACAAGTTCCATCTGTAGTTTTATAATCATCTCCAAAAATCATAAATTCCTCTCTCTTTCCATCAATAGTTTGTATCAATAATGGAAAAATATTGCTTGGATTTGTAAAAATTTCACCCATCTCTAACTCAGGATCAGCACCAGTAACATTAAAATATCTAAGTGCGCTATATTTAAAATCATAAGATTTGGCATAACTTTCCAAAATATTCTCCACCATCAATTTTGAAAATCCGTAAGTATTGATTGGCCTGGTTTTGGCGAGTTCATCAATATATATTTCTCCTACATCAGGAATTCCAAAAATCGCTGCCGTAGACGAAAAAATAAAATGCTTTATTCCCGAATCAACCACCGCCTTAAGCAATAAATTTGTTTTGGATACATTATTTTCATAATATTTGTAAGGGTTGCGCGCTGACTCTTCAACCGACTTAGAACCAGCGATATGAAAAACTGCCAATGGATTGTATTTAGAAAATATCTCCGTCATCTTTTGATAATCAGAAATATCGCCTTCGATCAATTGACCATATTTTACCAAGCTTCTAAAGCCGCTTGAAAGATCATCAATTGATATAGGATTATAGCCTTTTTGTGAGAGAATTTTACAAAGATTTGAACCGATAAAACCAGCACCGCCAGTTACTATTACATTATTATCTGACATTTGATAAGCGGGTAGATGATAATTCTGCTGTTAATATTGGTGATTTTTAAAAGCCTATGAAATGAAAATCTAAAAAATTCACTAGAGAGAAATTTAAACTACTTTGACTTTGTTTTTCTCTTTTTTTCTCGGATCAAGATAGATCAAGATTGGTGCAGATATGTAAATTGAAGAATATGTTCCAAGAGCAATACCAAAGAAGGTCGCCAAGCTAAAGCTTTTCAAAGCTTCTCCACCAAAAAATATCAAAGCCAACAAAGATGTTAAAGTTGTGCCAGCAGTTAGAATTGTTCTGCTTAAAGTTACATTGCTACTAAGATTAATAATATCACCAAGACTCATCTTTTTATATTTAGACATATTTTCTCTGATACGATCATAAATCACCACTGAGTCATTGATTGAATAACCAATGATAGTAAGCACTGCCGCAATTGAAGTAAGATTAAATTCAAGCTGAGTAACAGAGAAAAATCCTACTGTAACAACTGCATCATGAAGCAAGGCAAAAATTCCACCCAAACCAAATTGCCAATCAAACCTGATCCAGATATAAACCATGATGAAGGCAAAAGACAGGAATAAAGCTAAGAAGCCTTTTTTAATCAGCTCTGAACCAACTTGTGGGCCAACATAATCAATCTTGCGATATTCAATGCCTCTATATTTTTCATTTAAAGATTCTTGGATTTTTCTAACCAAAACTGATTGTTCTTCTGACGATTTTCCAACTCTGATGAGAAGATCTCTTTGATCTATATTTTGAATTTGAACATCTTTTGCTTCTTTACTGATCATTTCTCTAACTTCAGCAACATCAACATCTTCAGACATTCTAGCCTCAATTAAAATCCCGCCAGCAAAATCAATTCCGAAATTTAAGCCTCTGGTGAAAACCAAAATCAAGGAAACCAAAATGCAAAAAATCGACGCAAAAAGTGCAATTTTATGCACTTTCATGAAGTCGATTTTGGTATTGCCTAAAACTGTGCGGAAACTTGCCAAGATTTTTACCCTTTGATTGAATCCCCTTATAAAGAGGATCGGTTCTTGCATGGGAAGAGTTTTGGAGATTACTCCAAAACTTAAATTAGTTAAAAATTAATTAACTAAGCTTTTTTAGAGATCTTTTTGATAGCTGCAGAAAGTCTAGAAAGCTTTCTAGAAGCAGTATTTAATTTGATGATATCTTTGCTAACACCACGCATGAATTCTGGTTGAAGAGCTTTGAAAGCTTCTTTAGCTTTAACTTCATCTGCTGCTTTAATAGCATCATCAACTTTTCTAATGAAACTTCTGATTCTGTTTTTTCTTGAGCTGTTAACTTCATTCTTTTTAGCGCTTGAACGCAAAGCTTTGATCGCT
>Ga0114975_10000740_pt1 | contig 24150 bp, 18 predicted proteins | sample S_130626_EF_Meta_FD_87031 | JGI IMG/M metagenome (GOLD analysis project Ga0114975, IMG submission 87031) | Freshwater microbial communities from Lake Simoncouche, Canada to study carbon cycling - S_130626_EF_MetaG | ecosystem: Environmental > Aquatic > Freshwater > Lake | place: Lake...
GTGCTACTAAAATAAATGAAGCCATGAAAATGGCAGCGGTTAAAGCGTTGGCAGCATTAGCTAAAGAATCGGTGCCTGAGCAGGTAAACATTGCTTATGGAGAAACAAAATTGATTTTTGGTCGTGATTATATCATTCCAAAACCATTTGATCCAAGGTTAATATCAACCGTTGCACCTGCGGTTGCAAGAGCTGCAATGGAATCGGGAGTAGCGTTGAATCCAATTTTAGATTGGCAAAAATACGAAGAGGAATTATTAGACCGATTAGGATCTGACAATAAAATGGTTCGTCTTCTTGCCAATAGAGCCAAAACTGATCCAAAGCGAGTGGTATTTGCGGAAGCAGATCATTTGGATGTTTTAAAAGCCGCGCAAATTGCCTATGAAGATAAAATTGCCTTTCCGATTTTATTAGGAAATAAAGAAATTATATTAGAATTAAAACAAGAAATTGGGTTTCATGCTGAAGTTCCCATCTTTGATCCTAAAACGAAAAAGGAAGATAAAAGAAGAAATGAGTATGCCGAAATTTTCTGGAATTCGAGACAAAGACGTGGAATATCTCTTTTGGATTCTCAAAAATGGATGCGGGAACGAAATTATTTTGCAGCAATGATGGTCAATCAAGGTCATGCTGATGCCATGGTTTCAGGTTATTCGAGAAGCTATGCCTCTGTGATAAAACCAATATTACAATTAATTGACAAAGCTCCTGGGATTTCATTAGTGGCCACCACCAATATGATGATGACCAATCGTGGGCCGATGTTTTTATCGGATACGGCAATTAACCCAAATCCAACTGCCGAGGATTTAGCAAAAATTGCTTTGATGACCGCTAAAACAGTTCGAATGTTTGGTATAGAACCTGTAATTGCAATGATTTCATTTTCAAATTTTGGTTCTTCTTCGAATCCAAGTACCAATAAAGTGAGAGATGCCGTTAAATTCTTGCATGAAAACCATCCAGAACTACAAGTAGACGGTGAAATTCAAGCCGATTTTGCTCTAAATTCTGAAATGCTAAAAAATAAATTCCCATTTTCTAAGTTGGCTGGAAAAAAAGTTAATACGTTAGTATTTCCAAATCTAGAGTCAGCGAATATTACCTATAAATTGTTGAAAGAATTGTATAAAGTAGATTCTATTGGCCCAATTATGTTGGGAATGGACAAGCCGGTACACATTTTTCAATTGGGTGCAAGTGTAGAAGAAATGGTAAATATGGTTGCTGTAGCAGTAGTTGATGCTCAAGAAAAAGAAAAGAGAAACAGAGTAAAGTGAATAGAGAAAAATCATCATAGTTTATTAAAACAATAGCGAATATAGTGTAGAAGATTTTTCTTATATTTGGAAATTACTTTATAAAATGATAGCACACTTACAAGGAAAATTAGTAGAGAAAAATCCAACCGAAGTTATTATAGATTGTAATGGAGTGGGTTACCATGTGAATATTTCGTTACATACTTATTCTCTTTTACCCAATTCAGAGGCGATCAAATTGTTTACTTATCTTCAAATAAAGGAAGATTCCCACACCCTTTTCGGATTTGTTGAAAAATCTGAACGTGAGATTTTTAAAATGTTGCTTTCTGTTTCTGGTATTGGAGCAAGTATTGCCCGAACGATGTTATCTTCATTGGAACCAAAGCAAATTATTCAAGCTATTGCCTCAGCTGATGTTATTACCATACAAAAAATTAAAGGAATTGGAGGTAAAACTGCGCAAAGAGTCATTTTAGATTTAAAGGATAAAGTGTTAAAATTATATGATTTAGATGAAGTTTCTATGATTCAAAACAATACAAATAAAGATGAAGCGTTATCTGCTTTGGAGGTTTTGGGATTTGTTAGAAAAACTAGTGAACGTGTGGTAGAAAAAATTGTGAAAGAGCACCCAGAAGCTACCGTAGAAAACATCATCAAATTAGCCTTAAAAAATTTATAATTCTTGAAAACAATATATATAAAAAACAGAAATTTCTTTCTTCAAACTAGTATTTTGATACTTGTATTGATTTCTGGATTTAACCTACAAGCCCAAGTCACTACTCCCGTTCAAGACTCTACTAAAATGGGTTATTCCGTTGGTAAAATAGGAATTAGTAACCCACCAAGCGTGGTGAATTTATATGTGTACGACCCAAAAACCGATCGCTATATTTTTACAAGTACCATCGGCAGTTATTCTATAAATTATCCAAAGTTTTTAACTCCGAAAGAATATGAATCGATGGTTTTGAAAGAGTCTATTCGAAACTATTACAAGAAAAAGCTAGATGCAATTGATGGAAAAAAAGCGGGAAGTGAAGAAGCTAAAAAAGACCTATTGCCTAAATATTATGTAAATAATAGTTTTTTTGAAACCATATTTGGTGGAAATACTATCGATGTAAAACCCACTGGTTCTGTAGAAATGGATCTAGGAGTTCGTTATACCAAGCAAGACAATCCTTCTTTTTCAACTCAAAACAGCTCCAATACTACCTTTGATTTTAATCAAAGAATAAGCATGAGTTTAATGGGTAAAGTTGGAACTCGATTAAATGTAAATGCGAATTATGATACCCAATCTACCTTTGCATTTCAAAATCTGATAAAATTAGAATACAACCCTGATTATAATGCCAACGAAGATGATATTATCCAAAAAATTGAAGTTGGAAATGTAAGTATGCCCTTAAATACTTCATTAATTCGTGGTGCACAGAGTTTATTTGGTGTAAAAGCACAATTTCAATTTGGAAAAACTACAATAACAGGCGTTTTTTCTGAACAAAAATCACAAACTAAATCGGTTACATCACAAGGAGGCGGAACTATTCAAGAATTTGAATTATTTGCATTGGATTATGATGCCGATCGACACTTTTTTCTTTCACAGTATTTTAGAAATAAGTATGATGAATCGTTGAAAAATTATCCATACATAAACAGTAGGGTTCAAATAACTAGAGTTGAAGCTTGGATAACCAATAGACAAAATAGGGTGTCTACAACCAACAATAATTTAAGAAATATTATTGCATTACAAGATTTAGGGGAATCCCAAATATCAGGATTAAATGATAATGAAGTTGTTGTTGCCAATCCTTCTACTGGATTTTTTATTGCGTCATCCGATAGTCCTGCAGACAATAAAAATAACAAATATGATCCTGCATTAATTGATAATGGAGGATTTTTAAACCCAAGTATTAGAGAAATAGTAACTACCAATCAAAATAGTTTTACAGGAGTAACTGTAAGCGAAGGACTGGATTATTCCAAGCTTGAAAATGCCCGAAAATTGACTTCTTCTGAATTTACATTTCACCCTCAATTAGGATATATTTCATTACAACAAAAATTGGCCAATGACGAAGTTTTAGCCGTAGCTTATCAATATACCATAGGTGATATCGTTTATCAAGTGGGTGAATTTGGAACCGACGGAGTTCAAGCTACTGAAACTGGAAACGTCCCATCAGGATCAACTCAGCCAATTTCTGTTTCGACTCAAAGTTTAATTTTAAAAATGTTAAAAAGTAATTTAACAAGTGTAGAAAACCCAATAACTCGAGTAACCAGACCAATTTGGAATTTGATGATGAAGAATATTTATCAAATTCCGGGTGCATTTCAATTGCAACAAGCCGATTTTAAATTTAATATTTTATATACAGATCCTTCACCTTTAAACTACATTAATTTAGTTTCTCCACTTCCTCAGCCTCAGGATTTAGTTACAAGTACGCCTTTATTAAAAGTTTTTAATGTAGATAAATTGAATTTTAATAACGATCCGCAAGCGGGTGGTGATGGCTTTTTCGATTTTATTCCAGGACTTACTATTGATCCTCAAAATGGTAGAATAATATTTACCACTGTAGAACCTTTTGGAAAACACTTATTTGAAAAATTAAGAAATAATAGCACCGAAGACTATAATGTTGGTAACTATAATGCCAATCAAACAAAATATGTTTACAGAAATCTGTACCGCCAAACTCAAGCTACGGCATTACAAGATAGTGATAAAAATAAATTTCAATTAAAAGGAAAATACAAATCTTCGGGGGGCGATGGAATTTCAATTGGAGCTTTTAATGTTCCAAAAGGATCGGTAGTAGTTACTGCTGGAGGACGAGTATTAGTTGAAGGAGTAGATTATAGCGTAAATTATCAATTGGGTAGAGTTCAAATTTTGGACCCTTCAATTCAAGCATCGAATACACCAATTAATGTTTCATTAGAAAACAATGCCGTTTTTGGCCAACAAACCAGGAGATTCATGGGTTTCAATGTGGAGCATAAAATTTCTGAAAAGTTTTTAGTTGGAGCTACCTTTTTAAAATTGACTGAAAAGCCATTTACACAAAAATCAAGTTACGGACAAGAATCGGTGAATAATACTATTTTTGGTTTTAATACTAATTTTTCTACTGAAGTCCCTTTTTTCACAAGATTAGTAAACAAGTTACCAAATGTTGATACCGATGTTGCTTCTAATTTATCTTTTCGAGGAGAGGTTGCTTTTTTAAAACCGGATACGCCAGATGCTGATAAATTTCAAGGGGAATCTACATTATATGTTGATGATTTTGAGGGATCGCAAACCTCAATCGACATGAGGTCGCCTTTCTCATGGAGCTTGTCTTCAACCCCTGAAAAGTCTATAAGAAGCGGCTATGATTTTAACGCTGACGCATCAGATTTAAGTTACGGATATAAAAGAGCCAAATTATCATGGTACAGTATTGATCCTTCATTTTATGCATCAAGGCCTTCGGGAGTTTCAATTCAAGACATTTCACTAAATTCAACTAGAAGAATTTACAGCGAAGAACTTTATCCAGTAACTGATATTGCGGTTGGACAAACCCAAGTGGTAAACACACTAGACTTATCTTATTATCCAAAAGAAAGGGGTGCCTATAATTACAATCCTGCTGCAGCTGCAACGAATCAATTACCTAATCCGCAGAGTAATTTTGGAGGGATAATGAGGTCGTTGAGTTCTACTAATTTTGAACAAAGCAATGTAGAGTATTTACAATTTTGGCTATTGGACCCGTATTATGATCCAGGAAATTTATCTAGTGAAGCATCAATAACTAACTCAGGAAAAATTTATTTCAGCTTAGGTTCAATATCAGAAGATGTGTTAAAAGACGGTAGAAAGCAATTTGAAAACGGTCTTGGTCCAGACCAAATTTTGGTTACCCCGCAACCTTTATGGGGAAATGTACCAGCTTCACAATCTTTAATTTATGCATTTGATACTAATTCGGCTAATAGATCCAATCAAGATATTGGATTAGACGGTTTGAATAACAATGAAGAAGCGGCCAAATTCCCTAATTTCTCAGGATATCCGGATCCCTCAGCCGATGATTATGAGTATTACCTTACAGCCGAAGGAAATGTTCAAGAAAGATATAAAAATTATAATGGACCACAAGGTAACTCACCTGTTGAGGTATCAGATTCCAATAGAGGATCAACTACGCTACCGGATGTAGAAGATATTAATCGTGACAATACCATGAATACGATCAATGCTTATTTTGAGTATAGTATTGACTTACATAAAAACATGACTATTGGTGTAGATCGATACGTAACGGATATTCGAGAAACAACTGCAGCCAATTTGCCTTCAGGCGCAAATCCAACACGTGCCAGATGGATTCAATTTAAAATTCCAATTTCACAACCTGAAAACACTATTGGAGGAATTTCTGATTTTAGATCGATAGGTTACATGAGGATGTTTATGACTGGTTTTAGCGATAACTTAACAGTTCGTTTTGGTGCATTAGATTTAGTTCGTGGAGAATGGCGTCGATATACGAATTCATTAAATACGCTCTATCCAGTTCAAACCGTTGGAAGCCCTGATTTAGATGTTTTGGCAGTTAATATTCAAGAAAACGGAAATAGAAGTCCTATTGGATATGTATCTCCGCCGGGAGTTGTAAGAGAACAATTGTACAGTAACAATTCGGTGATTAATCAAAATGAGCAAGGATTAGCAATGAGAGCTGGAGGCCAAGGTTTGCAACCCGGTGATTCAAGAGCAGTTTTTAAAAATGTAAGTGTTGATATGCGCCAGTTCAATAAACTAAAGATGTTTTTACACGCCGAAGCACTTCCATCACCATCAGACCCAACTCCACTTCAAAATGATCAAATGGTTGGTTTTATAAGATTTGGTAACGACTTTACTCAGAATTTTTATCAAGTGGAAATTCCATTAAAAGTTACTCCTGAGGGCGCTTCTTCCCCTTCAGATGTTTGGCCTGAAATAAATGAAATCAACTTACAATTATCATTATTAATCCAATTGAAAGTTTTGGCTTTGAGCGGAAATGCCCCTGCAGAAGATGCAAACGGAATTCGATTTATTGATGACGATGTTTTAGATCCTTCATTAGCATCCAATACTAGTAGAGGAAAATTGAGACTGGGAATACGTGGAAATCCTAATTTTGGATTGGTAAGAACGTTAATGGTAGGTATAAAAAACAAATCTACAAATACAAGTAATATCCGCGGAGAGGTTTGGTTTAACGAACTTAGATTGGCCGAAATGGACAATAAAGGCGGAATGGCAGCGGTATTAAATTTAGACACTAATTTTGCTGACTTAGCTACATTATCGGCATCAACAAAGAAAAGCACGGTTGGTTTTGGATCATTAGAACAAGGACCAAATGAAAGAAGTCGCGAAGATTTATTCCAATATAATTTAGTAACCAATTTGAGTATTGGTAAATTATTGCCAAAAAAATGGGGTATCAATTTGCCATTTAATTACGCCGTTGGAGAAGAAATAATTACACCAGAATACGATCCGTTCAATCAGGATATTAGATTGCAACAGTTGATTGATGTAACTTCAAATCAGGATGAAAAAGACAATATTAGAAATAGAGCAATTAATTTTACTAAAAGAAGAAGCATCAACTTTATTGGGGTAAAAAAAGAAAGAGGGGAAAAACAAAAACCACATATTTATGATCCTGAAAATTTAACATTGTCTTATTCTTATAATGAAACAGAACGTCATGATTTTGAAATAGAAAGTTATGAGGATAAACAAGTAAATAGTACGGTTGATTATGCTTATTCTTTTCAGCCAAAACCATTTGAGCCATTCAAGAAAACCAAAATTTTTAGTAAAAGTGATTATTGGAAGTTGCTAAGTGATTTTAATTTTAACTATTTACCTTCAAATATTTCTTTTAGTACCAACATTATTAGACAATACAATCGTCAAGAATTTCGTCAAGTTGAAGTGGCTGGCATAGGATTAGATCCTTTGTATAGAAGAAATTTCTTATTTAATTATCAATATGGATTTAATTATAATTTGACAAAATCCTTAAAATTAAATTTTACCGCGTCGTCCAATAATATTGTTAGAAATTATATGAATGATAATAATGTGCCAGATAATACGGTAACTATTTGGGATAAATATTGGGATGTTGGGGATCCAAATCAACATACGCAACAATTAACAATGAATTATGATTTGCCAATTAATAAAATTCCATTGTTCAGTTTTGTAAAATCTACCTATTCTTATACTGGAAATTATAGTTGGCAAAAATCATCTGCGGCTTTATCATCAGTAGAAGCAACAGATGGAACAATATATAATTTAGGAAATACGATTCAAAATTCTGCTGTGCAAAAATTGAATACTTCTTTTAATATGGAATCGTTTTATAGGTATATTGGATTGATAAAAAACACAAAAAAAGTTCAACAAGCTCCCAAAAAAGCACCTTTACCCGGTCAAAAAGTAGTGAATAATCAACCGCAACAAAATATTGCCGATGACAATTTATTTATAGCTGGATTAAAAGGGATTCTTACTAGCGTTAAAAATATTCAAATTAATTATACGGAAAACAAAGGAACTTCACTACCAGGCTATATTCCAGGGCTGGGATTTTTAGGAACTTCTAAACCTACTTTAGGATTTGTTTTTGGATCTCAAGACGATGTAAGATATGAAGCAGCAAAGAATGGTTGGTTGACCAATTATCCTGAATTTAATCAGAATTTTACGCAAGTAACCAGTAAAACTTTGAACGTAACTGCGAATATTGATTTGTTTCCTGATTTTAAAATTGATTTAACAGCAGATAGAACCTATGCTGATAATTTCTCAGAACAATTTGATGTTTCTGCAGGTCAATATAATTCCAGATCACCCTACACCACAGGTAATTTTGCGATCTCAACCATTATGATTAAAACCGCTTTTAGAAATAGCGATATTAACGAGTCGTCGGCATTTAATGATTTTAGAGGAAATAGAATTATTGTTGCCAATCGTCTGGCAGAACAATATTATAATTCCTCAAGCTTTCCTCTGGATGCCGAAGGTTATCCTGTAGGGTTTGGTAAAAATAGTCAAGCGGTTTTGCTTCCTTCATTTCTTGCCGCTTACACAGGTGCAATTAGTGATAAAATTGGTGAATCGGCAAAAGGAGTTTCGTTATCTGCCTTCAGGGATTTTCCAATTCCTAACTGGACAGCAAAATACAGTGGCTTAATGAGATATGAATTTTTTAAAGAAAATTTCAAAAGATTTTCTATTCAACATAGTTATAGAGCATCATATACAATCAATTCATTTAGATCCAATTTAGATTATAATCTAAATCCAAATGGTTTAGATAAAGGAGGAAATTTCTTAAATAAAACGATTATTGGTAATGTGAATTTGGTAGAGCAATTCAATCCTTTAGTAAGAGTTGATTTTGAGCTAAAAAATTCTATGAAGTTTTTAGCAGAAATGAAAAAAGATAGAGCTTTGTCGATGAGTTTTGACAATAATTTATTGACAGAAGTAAGCGGAATTGAATATGTAGTGGGAATGGGATATCGATTTAAAGATGTTGCAATTTCTTCTAAATTTGCAGATAATGCTCAAGGTGTACTGAAAGGAGATATAAACATTAAAGCAGATTTTTCTTATAGAAACAACCAAACAATTGTTCGTTATTTAGATTACAATAACAATCAATTGGCAGGAGGACAAAATATTTGGTCAGCAAAATTAACTGCCGATTATTCCTTGAGTAAAAATCTAACAACCATTTTTTATTACGACCACTCTTTCTCAAAAGCCGTCGTTTCAACTTCTTTTCCTATGACTAATATTCGTGCCGGATTTACTCTTAGATATATTTTTGGAAATTAATAAATAATAGAATTGTAAATAATACCTTTGTAAAAAACTAATAACAAATAATAATATTAAGATGAATATTCCTTCAAATTTAAAGTACACAAAAGACCACGAATGGGTAAGTATTGATGGTGAAATTGCAACAGTAGGAATCACTGATTTTGCTCAAAAAGAATTGGGTGATATTGTCTATGTAGAAGTTGAAACTTTAGACCAAACTTTAGCAAAAGACGAGGTTTTTGGTACGGTTGAAGCCGTTAAAACAGTGTCCGATTTATTCCTTCCTTTATCGGGCGAAATTATAGAATTTAACGATGATTTAGAAGCCAATCCTGACACTGTAAATGGTGACCCTTATGGAAAAGGATGGATGGTAAAAGTGAAAATTTCAGATGCTTCAGAAATGGGGGATTTGTTGTCCAGTGAAGATTATAAAGCGCTGATAGGTGCTTAATAAAAGCTATTTATTAGCAGCAATAATTTGGACTTGCTCTATTCTACTCCTTTGTTTAGAGCCTGCAAGCGACTTGCCAAAAGTGGAAATTAATAATGTTGATAAACTGGTGCATTTTGCATTTCATTTTGGTTTTATGATTCTATGGTATTTGTATTTGAATTCAAATAATAAAATAGTTAATTATAAAACTCCATTAATTTTATTTTTTATTTCTATGGCCTTTGGAATTGTGATCGAATTGTCTCAACAAGCATTCACCACTTCCAGAAAAGGAGATATCTTGGATGTAATTTCAAATAGTATTGGAGCTTTTTCAGCTCTTTTATTGTTACTTTCTATTCAAAATTTTCCTAATAATAAGAAAATCTAATAAGTTAATACGTTAATACGTCTTGGATAGCAATATGGACATAAAATCATTTTTGGATTCTACCTACTTAAAAACAGCTGAACAAGCCGGGATAAGTGAAATTGAAAATAGAAAGTTGGTTGTAAATTGTATTCAAGAAGCAATTGACGAAAACTTCAAATTGGTGATGATTCGACCAGAAATGGTTTCTCTTGCCAAGAAAATGGTCACCGATCAAAAATCTAAAGTGAATATTGGAACTGTTATTGATTTTCCAAAAGGCAATTCCAATTACTCCAAAAAAATAAAAGAAGCCAAACAAGCCATTGCCGATGGCGCTGATGACCTGGATTTTGTTTGTAATTATGAAGCATTTAAAAAAGGAAACACCCTTCTTTTAAAAGAAGAAATACTAAAATGCACTGAATTTGCTACCCAAAACAATAAAATTATCAAGTGGATTATTGAGGTTGCAGCACTAAATAACCAACAAATAATACAACTTTCTACATTGATAAAAAATGTAGTTATTTCCAATTTTAAAGAAGATAATTATCCGTCTGTATTTGTAAAATCATCAACGGGGTTTTATAAAACCAAAGAGAATTTGCCAAATGGAGCAACCGTTCCTTCCATAATAATGATGCTTGAAAACGCTTCACCTTTACCTATTAAGGCAGCAGGCGGTGTAAAAAACTATGAAGAAGCCATAAATTTGATCCGTTTAGGAGTAAAAAGAATAGGAACTTCATCGGCAAAACTTATTTCAAGTGGCAAATCCACATCTGATATTTATTGAATTATTCCCGTTTGTTAAAATAAAATTTGTAGTATTATTTTAAATAGTTTCCTTTTGTGAAATGCTATTTTTTAAAGTATCTTTGCAGCAGTTTTAAAACCAATAAATCAGCTTTGAACGCTACAATAAATAAACTTTCCTTTAAATCTATTTACACTGATTTTCTAGAAATCACTAAAGCCAGATTGGCTGTTAGTGTAGTTTTTTCATCTATTGCCGGATTTATGTTAGGAATTCCTTCTATTTCTTCCTTAGATTGGTTGGTTTTAGTAAAACTCGCAATTGGCGGATATTGCATGGTAGGCGCTTCCAATGCCTTTAACCAGGTAATTGAAAAAGAGCTAGATGCATTAATGGATCGTACTAAAAATCGCCCTGTTCCTTCTAACAGAATGTCGCCAAACACCGCCTTAACAATTGCTTTTTTGTTGACAATAATTGGAGTAGTTCTATTATATACCATCAATGAAAAAACGGCCATGTTTGGCGCTATTTCAATATTTATTTACACTTGTATTTACACTCCATTAAAAACGATTACTCCGTTAGCCGTTTTTGTAGGTGCTTTTCCAGGTGCAATTCCGTTTATGTTGGGTTGGGTAGCCGCAACGGGTAACTTTGGTATTGAAGCTGGAACATTATTTTTAATTCAATTTTTTTGGCAGTTTCCTCATTTTTGGGCGATAGGTTGGTTTTTATATGAAGATTATGAAAAGGCAAGATTTTTTATGTTGCCTTCAGGAAAAAAAGATAATTCTACGGCGCTTCAAATAATATTATACACACTTTGGTTAATAATTGCTTCTTTATTGCCAGTTTTAGGTTTTACAGGACAATTTTTTATCACCAAAATTACTGCAGTTGGAGTACTTTTATTAGGACTTTGGATGTTATTTTATGCCGTTAAATTATACCAAACACGAACAGCAAAATCGGCAAGAACCTTGATGTTAGTTAGTGTTTCTTATATTACATTGTTACAATTGGTTTATATTTTAGATAAATTTTTACGATAATTATGAGTACATCAATCAATGAAATTAAAGAAAGAAATGCAAGATCATATAAATTGATATTGTTGTTTGCAATGGTCAGTATGTTTATGATGTTTGCCGGATTAACAAGCGCATTTGTTGTAAGTAAATCCAGAACAGATTGGGTAAAAGACTTTCAATTGCCAAGTGCTTTTTATTTTAGTACCGCTGCAATACTTTGTTGTAGTATCACTTTTCATTTAGCAAAAAAAGCAATACAAAAAGACAAAAGAAGTGCTACAACTTCATTTCTTTTAGCTACTTTTGCGCTCGGAATTGTATTCGTAATACTACAATTTGTAGGTTTTCGTCAAATTGTAGAGAGTGGTTATTTTTTTACTGGAAGTGCGAGTTCTATAACCACCACTTTTTTATATATTGTAACAGTAGTGCATCTTGCTCACCTTGCTGGAGGGCTAATTTCACTTTTAATTATAATTTATAATCATTTTAAACAAAAATACAATTCAACACAAACCCTTGGTATTGAGCTTGGTGCAATGTATTGGCACTTTCTAGATTTCCTTTGGGTATATTTGTTTTTGTTTTTATATTTCTTTAAATAAGAAAAATGCTTAAATTTGGGAACTTTTTAATGAATAACTAATATGGGATCGACAGTTACTACTGCAAATAGTGAAGAAAATACTTGGGGTGGCGGAAATGAGCCAATGGGAGCAAGTTATGGTAAATTAATGATGTGGTTTTTTATCGTATCAGATGCTTTAACATTCTCTGGATTTCTAGCAGCTTATGGTTTTTCTAGATTTAAATTTATAGAAACTTGGCCTTTAGCCGATGAAGTGTTTACACACTTTCCGTTTTTACATGGTGTTTCAGCACCAATGTATTACGTAGCATTAATGACATTTATTTTGATTTTTTCTTCTGTAACAATGGTATTAGCTGTTGATGCAGGCCATCATCTAAATAAAGCAAAAGTTACTTTTTATATGTTCCTAACCATTATTGGAGGTTTAATATTTGTGGGCTCACAAGCTTGGGAATGGTCCAATTTTATTCGTGGTGAATATGGAGCTATCGAAACCAAAGGAGGAAGTTTACTTCAATTTGTCGACAATACTGGTCACAGAGTAAAACTATCCGATTTTGCTGCTTCTCTTCCAAAAGAGAGAGAACAATTAACAAGAAATAAAGGAAAATGGTTTATGGACGAAAGTTCACTTCCTACCTACACTGTTGCTGAGGTTCAAGCGGGTTTCAAAGCGCATCCTGAATTGTTAATTAGAACAGAGGTTATTTATGAAGACAATGCCGCTTCTAAAGCAGACCCAAAAAATAATACTACTTTAAATAAAATAAAACACAAAACAATTCTTACAAGAGCAGAATCTGAACACAGATTAGAAAGCGCTGTTTTAGTTGTTGAAGGAGCCAACCTTAAAAGAAACGAATACGGAAGTAAATTATTTGCCGATTTCTTTTTCTTCATTACCGGTTTCCACGGTTTCCACGTATTTTCAGGAGTTATAATCAATATCATTATTTTCTTTAACGTTCTTCTGGGAACTTACGAGAAAAGAAGAAGTTATGAAATGGTAGAAAAAGTGGGACTATATTGGCACTTTGTCGATTTAGTATGGGTATTCGTATTTACAGTTTTCTATCTAGTTTAATTTTTCAAAATTTATATTATGTCAGACGTTCACGTTTCTAACACAAAAAGAATTTGGTTTGTTTTCGGATTATTATCAGTGGTAACCACTGTGGAAGTATTCTTAGGGATTATAAAACCGGAAGCATTACACTTGACCAATTTCCTAGGAATGAATTTGCTAAACTGGATTTTCTATATCCTAACTATTTTTAAAGCCTACTATATTGTATGGGCATTTATGCACATGGAGGGCGAAAAAGCAATTCTTAGAAGAGTAGTTGTTATTCCAGTTATTTTCTTAGTAATCTACCTTTTGTTTATTCTATTAACTGAAGCAGATTATATTTTTGAAGTATTCAAAAATTCTACCATTAAATGGAATTTTTAACAACATATTAATTCATAAAAAGGGTACGCATTGCGTACCTTTTTTTATTTTTGCATAACTTATCTCTATGAAATAATGAAAAAAAATATAGTATTATTTGTCTTGTTTATCCTGCCGATTGTCGCCTATCTATTTTTCGCTTCAGGAGTGAATAGTTTTACTACACTTCCAACGGTAACGCCAAAAATTTCTGATTTTGGTAATTGGAATTCATTAAATGGAAACAAAGTAACTCTTAATAATAAAATTACAATTCTTAGCTTTTCAGGAACCGATTTATTAAAAAATAGAGGGAATTATTTTAATTTAAATCAGAAAATATACCAGCAATACCATGCATTCAAAGACTTGCAATTTGTAGTGGTTTGCCCATTAGGAACAGAAAAAGATGCCAAGTATATTGTAGAACAATTTTCTAAGTTTACCGATGTGACCCAATGGCAATTTGTATTTGCATCAACCGATCAAATCCAACAATTTTACAATCAAATGAAGTTGCAAAATAAACTAAATTCCGACTTTGGGACTTCGAATGTTTTTATTGTTGACAAAAATAGAAACCTTCGTGGACGAAAGAAAAAAAGTGAATACAAAGAAGGATACGACACTTCTTCGCCAGCTGAATTAGGAAATATTATGTTGGACGACTTCAAAATTATTCTTTACGAATACAGAGCCGCCTTGAAAAAAAATCACAACGCTGAACGACAAATCTAACTTAAAAATGATAAAAAATAAATCATACATCGGAATCTTCTTTGTTATCTTAGTTTTTGGCATTTTTGCAGTTCCCAAAATTATTGATAGAATTAAAAACGGCGAAGTAGTTAAAGGCGATCGATTGGATAACGTTTCCAATCACTCTTCAGATGAAAACTCAAAATTAGTAACCATCGGTCCAGCTCCAAAATTTGAACTTACCGATCAAAATAATAAATTGATATCCAATAATGAGTATGCAGGAAAAGTGTATGTTTTGGAATTTTTCTTTTCTACTTGCCCAACTATTTGCCCAAAAATGAATTTGAATATGATTACTATTCAAAATACTTTTTTTGGAAATCCTAATTTTGGAATCGCATCAATTACCATCAATCCAGAGAATGATACGCCAGAAGTACTAAAAGAACACGCACAAAAATTAGGAGTAAAATCGTCCAATTGGCATTTTTTAACTGGTGATAAAACCAAGATTTTCGACCTAGCAAACAAAGGGTTTAATGTTTATGTTGGACAAAATTCAAAAGCTAATGGCGGATTCGAACATTCAGGGTTATTTGCATTAATAGATAAAAATGGCGATATTCGTTGTCGAAAAGACAACTTTGGAAATCCAATTCTATATTATGACGGAATTGAAAAAGAAGGTGTTAGAAACCTACAACAAGACATTGCAATTTTATTAAAAGAATAATTATGGAAACGAATAACATTGAAAAAAAATACAACAATTGGATCATCGCTTTATCAGTAATTATTCCAGTTGCCGTTGCAGTTTTATTCAAAATAAAACTAAAAGATTTAGGTTTTAACGTAGCTCCAATGCCAATTTTGCCACCAATCTACGCCACTATCAACGGAATAACAGCTATTTTATTAATCTCGGCAGTTTTGGCAATTAAAAATGGCAATCGCAAACTGCATGAGTTGCTAATGAAAATTGCAATTGGTTGCTCGCTTGTCTTCCTAGTGTTGTATATTGTATATCACATGACCACCGAATCCACTCCGTATGGTGGAACAGGAGCATTAAAATACATTTATTTTTTCATTCTAATTTCGCATATCACGCTTTCAATTGCTACTATTCCATTGGTTTTAATAACGTATGTTCGCGCCTTAGCTCAAAAATTTGATAAGCATAAAAAAATAGCAAAAATCACCTTTCCAATCTGGCTTTACGTTGCGGTAACCGGAGTTTTAGTTTACGTGATGATCTCTCCTTATTATGCTAATTAAAGTTGAAAGTCAAAAGTCGAAAGTCAAAAGTTACGGGAAATTTAAAACTTTTGTTGTTTTTCTTCTAGTCACTTTTTTATACTCAATCGCAACAAAAGCTCAGTGCGCTATGTGTAGAGCAGCCCTTGAAAGCGAGGGGAATACAGCTAAAGCCAAAGGCATTAACGACGGAATTGTTTACCTTATGGTGATTCCTTATGTTTTAGTAGGCTTGGTTTGCTTTGCAGTTTATAAAATGTACCAAAAGAAAATTAAAGCCTAGCAACTAACCTGTCGGATTTTAGGGTCAGGCGTATTTTTCTTTGTGCCTTTTCTGAAACTTTTGTTTCTTTTGTGGTGAAAAAGATTACTTTAAACCATCAACCGCCACTTTCACATTACCATTAACTTTAATAAAAGCAATGATCGCTTTGTTGGTCAATTGTATTTTTTGAAAGTCAACAGCATCAATTTTACCATTTATAACTATTCCTGGCATTGGAGAATAATTCTTTAAATAATTCATCATGCTTTTCTTCCCGTCCTCTAAATTGGATTGGATAGAGTAACGACAACTCTCCTGAATTTTCTTCAAAATTATTCCTTGCGCCAACCAATTGGCAGTTTTCATCAATTTGCTTTTCGTATCCAAAACATAATCCAATTGATCAAAATAAATCTCCTTCGTTGTTTCATTATACTGAGGAACCCCCGCTAAATAGACCGTTCCATTAATGTAACCCAAAAGATCCAAAGCAATAATCATCTTGCCATTCTTATGCCAAACTGCCACATTTTGAACGGTTATTTTTTTACTTCCTGAACCGTATTCTTGCCCAGCAAAATTTTTAGTTATAATTTTTGATGCATCTTGATAACTAGAAACCGCAACAATATTAGCAGAAATAGCATCTGGCATTTGAGTAACCGCCTTTAATACTATTTTGTTTTTGTCATATTTAGTCAATGGTTTCTGACCAATTAGGGTTTCCATATTGCACTTTAATCCCATTGCCAACGAGATATTGTCTTTAATAAATCGAGCGTCTGTAGCATACAATTCTATAGGAACAATTCGCAACCAAGTTTCAAACGATTCATTCATTTGAATAGGGGTACAAATTTTCTCTAATGCTTCAAGAACATTAGGTTTGAAGTCCATTGAACTTTCAATTGCATCGTCAATAGTGCGCTCAATTTTCGATTTAAATAATTTTATGGTAGGATTTATAAGATATGTTATTGGAATCGTTTTTCCCATAACTACAGCCGTTGGGCTTTCATTCCAATCCAAAGATTTAAACTCTGTTTTAGTGCTCAACTTCCAGTTAGATAATTTCACATCACTTAGTAAAGTAATATTACCATTCAAATTAAATTCTTGGGTGCTGTACAAGGCAATTCCTAATTTGTCGGTACCAATTCTATATTTGATAGCCGCTTTTAATGGTAATACCGTTTTTATTTTTCCATCTAAATTGTCAATTGAAATAGGCGCCAATTCCCAAATTTTTATTTCTATATCGTCATCGTCAATTTTAGTATCCTCATAAATTAAACCATTCATTAATTTATTCGTTTGATTTTCAATGTCTTTTAATTTAATATCAATTGGTATACTAATAAAAGAGGGTGTATTATCGTAAACTATAGGCGAGGCATCGTCTGGCTCCGGTTTTAAAGCGGCAATTTTTGAAGTAGTAGCACAACTGAAAAAGAGAGTGAACGTAAATAATAAACTGATTTTGGAAATTGCTTTCAAGACGTTTTTTATATTTTGATTAAGGTGCAAAATTAATTTTTATTTTCATCAAATACTAAAATCTGGGTAACATAAATCCTGTAAATTCGTTTAATAAGATTAAGTTAAATTTAGTTTAAATTGCTAAAAAAAGTTAATTTTGCAATTGTATCCATCGATATAGAAATTGGTATCCCATGAAACAAACATTTATTAGTAAAATCGCATTTTTAGCTTTGCTTTTTTTGAGTGCACTTTCTCAAGCACAATCCAAAAAATGGTCGTTAGAAGAATGTGTGAACTACGCCATCAAAAACAATATTTCTATTAAACAATCGGAGTTGGACGCTAAATCGGCCTCAATTGAAAAATCTACTGCCATAGGAAACTTCTTACCTTCTTTAAATGTCAATGGTTCCCATTCCTGGAATATTGGTTTGAACCAAAACATTACCACTGGTTTATTAGAAAATCAAACCACTCAATTTACTTCGGCAGGATTGAATTCCAATATCGATGTTTATAATGGAATGCAAAATCAAAACCGTTTACGAAGAGCCAATCTCACACTTTTAGCGAGCAAATACCAGCTTTCAAAAATGAAAGATGATGTTTCTTTAAATGTTGCCAATGCCTTTTTACAAATATTATTTAATAAGGAAAATCTGAAAGTTCAAAAAGAACAATTAGCCAATACTGAAAAACAATTGCAACGTTCTCAAGAATTAGTAAACGCTGGAGTGGTGCCACGTGGAGATTTATTGGACATTAAAGCGACGGTTGCTTCTAATAATCAAGCGATTGTAAACGCTCAAAATGCACTTTTAATTTCTAAATTAAGTCTGGCACAATTACTACAATTGGAGAATTTTCAAGATTTTGATAGTGTAGATGAAAATTATCCTGTTACAGAGAGTCCAACATTACTTCAAACCCCAGCAGCAATATTTGCTAAAGCAAAAGAAGAACGTATAGAACTGAAAATTGCAAAAACCAATTTAGATATTGCGGAACGCGATGTGAAAATTGCAAAAGGAGCTTATCAACCCTCTATTCAAGGATTTTATAGTTTGAGTACCAGAGCTGCCTATACTGATCGAATGGTTTTTGATGCCAGTGGAAACCCAAGTTTTGAACCCCCATTTTCTGTATTAAAGCAATTTGATTTAAACAAAGGTCATTCTTTTGGATTTCAAATGAACATTCCAGTACTGAATGGTTTTGCAACCAAAAATAATGTAGCGAGATCAAAAATAGCTTTGGATCGTTCTAAAATAGCTTTTAGCCAACAAGAATTGGATTTAGAAAGAAATATTTATACCGCTTTTACCGATGCAAAAGGAGCTATGAAAGCCTATGAATCAGCAATAATAACTTTGGAAGCAAGACAGGAAGCCTACAATTATGCAAAAGAGAAATTTGCCGTAGGAATGTTAAATTCCTTCGATTTAAATCAATCGCAATCACTATTTGTAAACGCACAATCTGAAGTGGTTCGAACTAAATACGACTATATTTTTAGAGTTAAAGTAATTGAATACTATTTTGGAATTCCAATCATTAAATAAAATACCATCATGTCAAAGAAAACAATTTATATTTTATTAGGTTCAGCAGTGGCACTAATCGCCGTTTTATTGATATTATCTAAAACTGGCGTTATTGGTAAAAAAGATAAAGGAACAGAAGTAGAAATAGCAACGGTAAATGAAATTACGGTAGTAGAAACTGTTTCGGCAACGGGTAAAATTCAACCAGAATCAGAAGTTAAAATAGCTTCAATGGTTTCAGGAGAGATTATTGATTTGCCAATTAAAGAAGGGCAAGTGGTTAAAAAAGGGGATTTACTATTAAAAATAAATCCGGATTTATATACTTCTGGATTGAATCGTACCGTATCTAATTTATCAGGTACAAAGGCAGGTTTGAGTCAAGCAGATGCTTCTTTTAAAGAAGCCAAATCCAACTACGAAAGAAGCAAAACGTTATTTGATAAAGGAATAATTTCAAGATCCGATTGGGATAAGGCCATTGCCTCTTTTGAAGTTGCTAAAGCATCCAAAGAATCGGCGTATTATAATGTTCAAAGTGCTGCAGCTACTGTAAATGAAGCTAAAGACAACTTGGGAAGAACGATTATTTATGCCCCTGCAGACGGAACCATTTCAATGTTAAATGTAGAATTAGGCGAGCGTGTTTTAGGAACGCAACAAATGGCGGGAACGGAAATTCTTCGTGTTGCCAATTTGAACTTTATGGAAGTTGAAGTTGATGTAAATGAGAATGACATCGTGAAAATTAATGTTGGTGACTCTGCAAAAGTAGAAGTGGATGCCTATTTGAAAAAAGAATTTAAAGGAATAGTGACTAGTATTTCCAATTCTGCAAGCACTGCATTAACTGCCGATCAAGTAACTAATTTTAAAGTTAAAGTTAGAATTCTGAAAGAATCCTATATGGATTTATTAGAAGGAAAACCTTCTACTTATTCCCCATTTCGACCAGGAATGACGGCAACAGTTGACATTATTACCACTAGAAAAGTAAATGTTATTGGAGTTCCAATTAGTTCAATAGTTGTAAAATCGGATACTACCGCAACTTCAAAAATTGTCGTAGAAGACACCAAAGATAAAGACAATAAAATTGCTCCAAAAAGTGATAAGAAATTGGAATGTGTGTTCTTAAAAGTAGGTGATAAAGCCAAAATTAGAATCGTCAAAACAGGAATTCAAGATGACACTAATATTGAAGTGTTATCCGGACTTAAAAAAGGAGATATCGTTATTGTTGGACCTTATACTACAGTAACAAAAGATTTGAATTCTGGTGATAAAATTATTGTGAGTTCTGGAATTGAAAAAACAGAAAAGAAATAAAATTCAAAATTATCGAGTGACTTATATTCTCAATTTAGAAACGGCAACCAAAAATTGTTCTGTATCCATTTCACAAAATGGGAAAACTATTTTTAGTAAAGAAATGGCAGAAGCGGGCTATTCGCACGCAGAAAAATTGCACGTGTTTATTGAAGAATGTCTCAAAAATTCAAAATTAACTTTTAAAGATTTAGCTGCAATAGCTGTTAGTCAAGGGCCAGGATCTTATACTGGCTTGAGAATTAGTGTTTCTGCTGCCAAAGGCTTGTGTTTTGCATTGAATATCCCTTTAATTGCTTTAGATACCTTGCAAGTTTTAGCTTCACAATTAACCATTTCTGAAGGTGTAATTATACCGATGATTGATGCCCGAAGAATGGAGGTTTACTCGGCAATTTTCACTTGTAATTTTGATAAAATAAGAGAAGTTCAAGCTGAAATTTTGACTGAAAATTCATTTGAAGCAATTTCCGAAACCATACATTTTGTAGGAGATTGTGCTGAAAAAGCAAAAACGGTTTTATCGAATTCCAATTTTATTTTTCATGATCAAATTGTTTACCCATCGGCAAATGAAATGAGTGAGTTGAGTTTTAAGAAATTCCAAGAAAGCAAATTTGAAGATGTAGCTTACTTTGAACCCTATTACCTAAAAGATTTTATTGGAACCGTTTCTAAAAAATAATTAAATAGAATTGATTACTTCTTTAAAATCAGAGGTTGGAAGCTGACAAGTTTGGTTTTGGCATACATAAAATAACATTTCATTTTCAATAAATCGATCTTTTAAAAAGGGCAATCCTGAACTTTTATTTGCGCCAGCAAGAAGCAAATTAGGATGGTATTCTTGATTTATTTTAGATAAATACTCCAGTGTATTTTCACCACAAACACCCAATTCTTTTTGTTGTTCAGAATAGTTCATCAGCACATTTAGCCAGTTAGAATAGGCCGAAGGGTAATCAATATTTGGAATAATTTTTTGCAGCATTTTCATGCAAATGGAATCGTAATATTGATTTTGAAAGTAAATGCTAAGCTGAAACAAATTATTAGCCATCACAGAATTTGAGGCTGGAATTACATTGTCTTCCGTTTCAAAATGAGTGGCAATTAATGGAGCGTCATTTTTTGAAGTAAAGGAAAAAAAGTGGGCTTTATCATCATAAAAATGATCAAAACAATAATCAGTTAATTGCTTTGAATGTTGAAGCCATTTTTCATCAATGGTAACTTCATAAATTGAAATAAAGGCGTCAATAACTAAGCAGTAATCTTCTAAATAGCCATTAATAGTAGCAGTTCCATTTTTGTAATTGTGCAATAAATTTCCCTCAGGCATCCATAATTTATCAATGATGAAATGAGCATTTTTTAGGGCTATTTCCAAATAATTTTCATTGCCCAAAGCTTTGTAAGCATCTATATATCCTTTGAGCATAAGGCCATTCCATGAAGTTAACGATTTGTCGTCCAGCCTTGGTTTGCTTCTTTTTTCTCTTTCAACAAATAGTAACTGCTCCCAATTATTTTTCTTGGTTTGTAATTCTGAAAGTTCTAAATTATTTGTTTTTGCTATTGTTTCTAATTCTTGATTTTGAATTAAAACGTAATTGTCATTTTCCCAATATCCAAATTCATTAATATTAAAAACTTGACTAAATAAATGGAAATCTTCTTTTATTATTTTTTTTAAATCGGATTGATTCCATACATAAAAGGCACCTTCTTCCGAATGGCCATTTGTATCTAAACTATCGGCATCTAAGGCGCAATAAAATCCGTTTTCACTATTAATCAATTGTCTAGAAACGAACCGAAGTGTTTTTTCAATTACCTGTTTGTACAATGGATTTTTGGTTAATTTATAGGCATCGGAATACAAAGAAACGAGTTGTCCATTGTCGTAAAGCATCTTTTCAAAATGGGGAACATGCCATTTCATATCAACTGAATAGCGCGAAAAACCTCCGTCAACAGTATCAAATAAACCTCCAAAAGCCATTTTTGTCAATGTTAAATTGACAAAGTCTAGAATGTCCTGTTTATTTTCTTGATGACTGTAGCGTAATAAAAATTTATAATTGTTGGGCATCATAAATTTTGGTGCGCGAGCCATACCTCCAAAATCTAAATCGAAACTTTTTTGCCATTTTTCAATCAGTGGATCAATACAATTTTGATTTAAATGATCTGAAGTCTTTTCAGTATTCGAAAAATTCAAGCTGTTTATTCCAAGGTGTAATTTTTCGGCATATTCTATCATTTTTTCAGGGCTTGACAGATAAATATGTTGTAATTTTTCAAGTGTAGAAATCCATTCCTCTTTACGGAAATAGGTACCTCCCCAAACGGGTCTTCCGTCAGGAAGTGTCACCACATTTAGTGGCCATCCGCCACGGCCGGTCATGATTTGAATTGCTTTCATGTAAATGGCATCTACGTCGGGGCGTTCTTCACGATCCACTTTGATATTGATAAAATGTTGGTTCATTGTTTCAGCCACTTCATTATTTTCAAAACTTTCGTGTTCCATTACGTGGCACCAATGACAAGCAGAATAACCGATACTAATAATGATTAGTTTATTATTTTTTTGAGCTTCGTTTAATGAATCGTTGTTCCATGCTTTCCAATGCACAGGGTTATTTGCATGTTGCAAAAGGTAGGGACTGGTTTCGGAAATTAGTTGGTTCATGGTAACGTTTTTAGCCCAGATGGCAGTGAAAATCCCTCGCTTTTTAGCGAGGATTGTAGCGAACAGCTGGAAATAGCTCCTAAAAATAGAAAAGAGATTTAAGAATACAATTCTGTTTTGAAAAATTATCCGTTGATGGCCTCCACTTTAATGTTTTCGTCATTTAGCATGTCTTTCAACATGTTTTCAATTCCACTTTTCAGCGTAAATGTAGACGAAGGGCATCCATTACAAGCGCCTTGAAGTACCACTTTTACTCTTTTTTCTGTTTCATCATAGGAATCAAAAAGGATATTTCCTCCATCGGCTGCTACTGCCGGCTTTACATATTCCTCTAAAATATTGATTATTTGCTGTGACGTGGTATCTAAATTATCAAAATTACTGATTTGTTGTTTCTCTTGTTTTTCGGTATTTTCGATTAAAGATTCATCTAAAACAGTTCCGCCATTTTCAATGAAAAGTTTAATAAATGAACGTAATTCAAGCGTAATTTGGCTCCAATCGTTGACTTCATATTTGGTTACCGAAATATAATTTTCATCGATAAATACTTCTTTCACGTAAGGAAAATTGAATAATTCTTTAGCTAAAGGAGACGCTTTGGTTTCATCAATATTTTTGAATTCCACTCCATTTTTGGTTAACATTCTACTCACGACAAATTTTAGAGTTGCAGGATTTGGAGTGGTTTCGCCATAAACGGTTATCGGTTGTTTTTTAGATTTATTTTCGTCTGCGTTAATAATAATTCCGCCATTATTTACAAATTCTTCAATTTGTTCCGCAACGGCGTCTTGCACGTCTTTCCATTCTACGATAGAATATCGTTCAATGGCAATAAAATTTCCAGAAATGTAAACTGTTTTTACAAATGGTAAATAAAACAATTGTTGTGCGAGGGGAGAAGCTTTGGCTTCGTCGATATTTTTAAATTCAAAATTTTGATTTTGAGTAATAAAATCGGGAAATTCAAATTTTAATATGGCTGAATTTTGCGTACTTTTTATTGCTATTTTTATCATTTTATTGCTTTTTATTTCCTTTAAAA
>Ga0114975_10000742_pt1 | contig 24130 bp, 21 predicted proteins | sample S_130626_EF_Meta_FD_87031 | JGI IMG/M metagenome (GOLD analysis project Ga0114975, IMG submission 87031) | Freshwater microbial communities from Lake Simoncouche, Canada to study carbon cycling - S_130626_EF_MetaG | ecosystem: Environmental > Aquatic > Freshwater > Lake | place: Lake...
GTGGTAATGTTGGCATTGGAACAGCAAGCCCTTCTAGTAAGGTGGATATTGCTACTTCGGCGCGTTCGGGTACACATGCGACAGGAAGACCATTATATATCAGCGGTGATATCGCCGACGCGTCAGCTGGTGTTGAGATTCGACACAGCAACGGTACACAGGGCGTTGGAATTGGCTATAATTCATTATATGCGGCCGGTTCTCAAACCAATCAGCCCATTAGTTTAATTCCTAAAGGAACAAGTGGTGTTGGTATTGGTACAACTAATCCATCCGCTCAATTACATATTGTAAAATCGAGTATGGATCGATTATCAAGTATATACGTTGGTCCTTCAACGCAATCAGGTATTGTATTTGATAGTACATCAGGCGCAAGTGGGCGGTCTTTTAACATATGGAGCACGGCATCCGCCGATTCAGCTGGCGTGGGTTCCCTTGCGTTTTTTGATATTACCGCTTCCGCATATCGTATGGTAATTAATTCAAGTGGTCTTGTTGGAATTGGAACAGTATCTCCTGGTTCTCTTCTTGATATCTATGGCAGTTCATCAACGTTACTCCGTCTTCAACATAGCGTCGATTATGCCCGCATCGTATTGGACGGACCCTCTGGTGGTGATATTATTTACAAGGTAGGCGGTGTTTCTAAATGGGGTATCGCGTGTATCAGCAATAACCTCCAATTCTTATTAAACGACTCTATTTCATCTGTTCCTATGATCATTACATCTGGTAGTCTTGTGGGAATTGGAACGGCGACACCCTCGCAATACCTTCATGTCTATGGTGACGGCGCTCGTACACGTATTGAATCCGTTACTGCCAGTAATGCGGTGTTAGAATTGAAAACCAAAACGAACATCTCTTATTTGTTCACGGATCAATCAGGCAATCTTCAGATCTATCCCAATACTACATCTCTCCATTTGCTATTACAACCATCGGGTGGTAACGTGGGAATTGGAACGGGGAGCCCCTCTGCGCCATTACATATTTATAGCTCAACTGCTGCTTATACAAACTCTCTTGTTGTTAATACTGCGTGGCCATCGATCACATTAAGTGGAACAGGAACAACAGGGCGTTCGTGGTCTATTCTGAACGGTGGAACGGGTGCGGGTGTTGGTGTAGGAAATTTGGGTATCTATGATATTACCGCTGGTGCGTATCGTCTTGCCATTAATAGTTCTGGTTATGTTGGAATTGGAACAGAATTGCCTGGTTATCCTCTTCAAATTGGTGGCTCAGGTAATTATTCATATACTGTATCATGGTATTATGGGGGAGGAGGTCAAGTGAATTATAATGGAGGAACTGCTGTTACACAGATTAGTTTATTTATTGCGGGATGGGGGGTTACACAAGGCGCATGGGGTGTTACATCGGATCGTCGTATTAAAACGAATATTGAACCCGTGACCAATATATTACCAATTATTAATCAAGTTAATGTCGTAAAATATGATTATATCGACCCACGATTGGGGCGAGAAGAGTGTTCTGTCATTGCCCAGGAACTCAATGCGATATTTCCCAATGCGATTAGTGTATCTACTGATTATCTTCCTAACATTATGAAAATATGTTCCTATACAAGACAAGATAATATTGTTATACTATCCGTTACGTTACAATCTACACCAGATCATATAGCCGATATTAAAGTCGGTTCTATACTTAAATTATTGATTTCAGATGATAGAAAAACAGAAAAAGAGATTAGTATGCCCATTTTATCAGTTAGTTTTAATGACAACACTATCACCGTTGGAGTATGGGAGAATTACAATGAAACCTCAACGGTAATTGTTTATGGAACGCAAGTGGATGATTTCTTATCCATTGACAAACCTCAGCTGGGTGTAATGGCATTACAGGGTGTAAAAGAATTACATCAAATCATCAAAGCACAACAGACTACTATTTATACACTCGAGACTCAATTGAATAACGTGTTGGCTCGTCTGAGCGCAGCCGGCCTATAATCTATCCCGTCATATAAAGATTGTACCGATAGGATATCAGATATGCCTGATACCCTACGGATAACTTCAACCAAATCAGTGAAGGAGAATGTACCACAAACTGAACCGACAACTAAACCCAAGATGGGCGCCCTTGAAATTGCCGCTCCCCCACAAGACAAGTTGGTAGAAAAGCTAGTAGCCAGTCTTACTGCGGCAGGAATATTACAGTGAATAATCTTCTCTTTTTTAGCCTGTACCCAATAGAGGATGTCGACCATCAACTATTTAACGATCCGCAATACGGTCATGCCAACGATGATGGTAACCACCGCAAACTACTCAACGCTTTCGGGAAGTAGCATTACGGTTGCATCGACTATCACGACATCTACCCTATTGTATTCTACCATGATTGGAAGAAGTATCACCACTACTACGCTTGGTCTTTCGACATTGACCGTTTCTAGTATTAACGGTGCGGTTCCTGGTACCGGCGCAGGTATTAGCGCCTTCTCCACCTTAACCGTCAGTTCCTTGGTATCTGTTTCCAGTATTCAGTCCGCATCCACGATGTATACGAGTACACTTGATGCTTCAGGAATCATTCAGGGTCAAACTGCGTTTCAAAGTAATACCAATGCGAATAATGTTGGTATGGGAGCATTACAAACCGTATATTTAGGACAATATGGTGCCGCCGCCCCGCGTGGCACATCCGTTCGTATTGGAGATGTTCTCGGTGCTGCCTATTATCTTACCACCGGTTCCTATAACTTGAGTTTCTATAAAGATGTTAGTGGTGGAAATGCGGTTAACGCGTTACAAATTATAGGAATTGGCGCGACCAATACGTCTCCCAATATCTATATTCCTAATTCACTTGGTATTGGTACCGCAACGACACAGGCTAAACTCCATTTGGATAACGGTTCCACACAGGGTCTCAACGCACTCTTTTACGCATCTGGATTGGGCGCTGGTCAGAATACGTCTATTGCTGTCGGTAAAGCATTTAGTACTGCGAACAGCGGTACCATTCTATGGAATCATGTTAGTGATGGTTCAACAAGCAATTTTCTTGGATTGGGTGCGTTTGGAGGAGATAATAAGATGAACATTCTGGCAAGTGGTAATGTCGGCATCGGTATTACTACACCATCCGATTTGCTCGTTGTGAATTCGGGAAATATAGCAATCAATACTGCCACAAATACCGCGGCAGGATATCTCTTTAATCAGGGCTCCGTCTGGGGTGGAGTAGAAGTAGAGGGAAACGTCAGCACAGGGGCACAAACTCTCAATTTTGGTGTCAACATGAATCGAACCAAGGCGTGGAATTCATCCTATGGAGGTCTCTTTTTGCGCGTCGATAGTCGCACAGGCTCAAACTATAACGGGTTCCATTTTTTCAATCGATCTGCGCCCAGCGGCACCGATACTGAAATTATGACGATTCTTTCTGGCGGTAATGTCGGCATTGGTACTGTTAATCCTGGCTATGCTCTTCATGTCATCGGCGCAATTTACGCATCAGGTAACATCACCGCATTGTCGGATCAACGTTACAAACAAAATATTGTTCGCCTAGCAGACTGTCTTGGAAAGGTATCTCGGCTGTCCGCATACCAGTATACTCGCACCGATTATCTTCCAGGTGTCACCCAGATCGGTTTGATCGCGCAAGAGGTTAACGATGTATTTCCAGAAGCCGTTAGCCACGATGTAACCAATGATACCTACAGTCTTAATTACGGATGTTTGATCGCACCCGTGATCGAATCGATCAAAGAGATCGATCAAAAAGTAGACTCTCGCGTCGCCGCTCTAGAATCCAAGATCGCCGCACAACAAGTTCTCATCCAACAATTGTTAGATCGGCTCGGATAGATCAATATTATATCGAGATCAAGCGATCTTGATATAACATCTGAATATTAACGTCCATACATTTCAAAGCGCATGGTTCGGTTGAGTGCCTGTGTTCCACAGCACGCATAATAGTCTCCACCACTATATGATCCGTGCGACATACCAATTCCACCTGTCACATCAATCGACGCAAAATCACCCTCATTATTCCATAAAAATCCCCAGCGAACGGTCTGATTCGATCCTAGATAGTTTCCGCCACCAATGACATGACGATATGCCCCTGGCTGACTTGACCAAATCGACGATGAATATCCAGCAAAGGACGTAGGATTCGACGTATTCAAAAAATGGGTCGTTGCCTCACGACTATAATTTCCTGAAAATCCGAAAATGGGTGTCACTTGCTGACCTCCATAATAATAATTATTGATTAGCCATGACCACGCCGTTGTTTGTGACATACTACCACCCGTCGCACCCACATCAGGCCACAATGCCATCATATCCTTTACTGGCTTATTGTTCATCACTGCGAACTTGGCGTCAGCGTCCGTTCGATCCGTGCTTCCTGTATTGAGTGTCGTCGTAGTATCCGTCCAATATGCCGATGAATATTGAAACGTAGTTCCACGCGTGGCTTTCATTAACATCATCCAACCACCACCGTCCCATTTACTATCCATTAAGCAATACGTTTGTGTAGCTGTTCCTGCTATATTGATGTAATAGGAACGATCAATGGTTGCCTGATTTGTGGCACGTAGAAGACGCGCATGATTGATCGGAAATGACGAATAGGTTCCCATACCATAAAAGACATATCCCGTTAAATTGCTTGTTTTGCTGATTCCTGGTGCGGAAAATGACATACTATATCCGTCTCCACCTATATTTTGCCCAAACTGTACTCGTATGGGGTAATATGTACCAGCGGTTAATGAAATCGTTCCACTTCTCTCTTGTACACCATGAATGCCCGCATTATTCACTACCGCATTTGCGGTAGTAAAACCAGATAGGGCAGTGGAACCAATCCATACATAGGATGCATCGTCGGTTGAGGTATAAAATGTATAGGTTCCTGTAACCGTCGCATAGAAATAACCAAACCATTCTACAGAATAACCCAACCACGAACTATCATTGGGAACAATTCCACCCGTTGCCGAATTAATACTTGAAAAATTGGTAACAAGACCTGGTGTATACGTTTCTGTTCTGGAATCGAACCATGTCGGATCATCCGCAAAATATCCGCCGCCACTCGTCAGGTGTCCAATCGAAGGCGCGCCCGATTGGTTGAGAGAAGGATCCGAGTAGGGTGTGGAGTTGCTTCCATATACTGCGGTACTGACTCCTGGCCAGAAGTTATAATAAATAAACCCATCGTTTCCTGGCCACTCTTGATAGGTGGTTGTCACACCATCACTGCGTGTCATAAGACTTGAGGTAAAAATAATTGTATCACTCGCATTACTTAATACCATACGCGCACCTGCTATACGACCTTTACAGCAATCCATGCGATTCACAAGTTCCACCTTATGGATGTACTGTTCGGAACCCAGATCGACTTTAATCCATGAATATTCAAGACCCGTGTTATGATGGAATGTACCATCATTACCATCTACCAAATTGGCGGGTGATGTATCTCCTGTAGTATCCGACGCGGTTACTGTTGTAGAAGGTGTGATAATATTGGAACCTCCCACTGCGGTATAGACACGTATGCCCGCGTAGTGCATATAACGTCCAGCGCCTCCATTTCCATTACCGTATTCGAATTTAATATATCGCGCTTTGATGAAACTTCTTCCACCTCCACTGCCCTGTGCCGCGCTTCCACCTGAACCGCCCGCGGTAGAACCCGCACCACCTGTTTGACTCGCGTTTCCATTACCACCCCCTGCCGCAGAATACGTCGTACCATTAATGACAGCGCTAGTTGTTCCACCCGATGTGTCTTGTACTCCTGGGCCGCCTACCGTGAGTGTGGCAACGTTTCCAGCGCTAACCGGTACGAAATACGTTTGAAGATATCCTGCGCCACCTCCACCACCACCACGATTATTGACACCCGCATTCGTTCCGCCGCCACCGCCTCCTCCCATGAGAAGAACTCTAGCAGTTCCAGCGTAAGGAAATGTATAACTGGTAGAAGCATTCGTAAAAAACTCTGTAGAAGGATAGGGAATCGAATCACTTCCAATTGGTGTGGTGCTAATGGCCGGCCAAAATGTATAAAACAAATACGCATTTGTTCCCTCTTGGTATGCGGAGGATCCACTTTTACTTGTAATTAGTCCAGAGGTATGTACGATTGTATTGCTCGCATTGGATAACACAAGACGAATGCCCGCGAGTCGATTTTGACAACAATCCTGGCGGTTCGATAATTCTACACGATGAATTGTCTGTTCTGAACCAAGATCAATCTTTACCCATGGATATTCGATTGCGTTAGAAATATACATAGTTGATTCATTATTATCGACCATGTATGCGGGTATATATCCTCCCAAGGTAGACAAGTCAGTAACCGTCATGGAAGAAGTAATAATATTAGAACCGCCAACGGACGTATATACGCGCACACCTGAGGATTGTAAATATCGTCCTCCACCACCATTCCCATTTCCATACTCAAATGTTAAATACCGTGCGGTAATTGAACTGTTCGGTATGGTTGGCGCTTGGATATATGCAAATCCACTTGCTCCTTGTCCTGCGGCAAATGGGGGTGACGGATGTGGTCGAGTGTCCGTGCCATACACACTTGTATTGGTACCTGGATAAAAATTGTAATACAAATAACCATCCATATGGTAACCAGAATTCTCATAGATTGTCGTACCATTTGGAAGTGTACACATATCAGATGTGTAAATCACCGTTCCATTGTTATCTTGTAGCTGCATGGTAAGACCTGCGATGCGAAATCGACAACAATCCGCACGATTCGTCAATTCAGCCCTATAAATAAACTGCTCCGATCCCATATCAACCTTTACCCATGGATATTCGGCACCACCCGAATGATACATTGTGTTATCATCATTGTCTACCATATTTGCGGATGTAAATCCAGCACTGTGTAGATCTAAATAACTAGTCGCCATAGAGGAATTGATAATATTGGCACCGTCTCTTGTGGAATATACACGAACGCCGCCAACGTTCATATAACGAGCATTTCCGTTATTTCCATTACCATATTGAAACGTGATATAACGTGCTTTGATAGTACCTGTTCCACCGCCTCCTGCTCCAAATCCGCTACCTGCTCCACCTGAATAGGAACCGACCGCAGAGGTCGCGGAAGATGCTGGACCCAGCGCGGTTGTGTAATCATTTACCGATACACCTCCTGCTCCGCCTCCGCCTGAATATGAACCGGTACCTGCAGCGCCACTGCTCGTGGCGGCAGAAAACGTATAACGATTGCGAAAGACTCGATATTGTAATCCATCCAATAGCGCCTTTGATTTACCCTGAAAATCGGCAATACCTACATTGCTATCACCGATTCCTGGAACGCCTTTCGCATATCTTGTGGCAGCAGATTGAGCATAGTCCTGTATACTAACGGGACCTGACCCACCCATCACCGCTTGGATGTCACTAAATGAAATGGGCCCCGAAGACGCGATGCTGGCCATTCTCTACTCTATGGTATGATTAACTTGCCGCAACTATGAAATTGACATTGCCCCAGTTTTTGTGCCCAATGTGCGCGCGCTTCTTCAATGGTCCATTCTCGTTTTCCAGTATTTCGATTTACTTCATTGTGAAACTCGACGGTACGATCGAATAGCCACATTTTTTCCAGCGATATATTATTTTCAATTGATTTTACAAAACTTTCATAATGCATCGCGCATGTTAAGCAAGGAATAACACGGGCCATCGCCAGCATATGTCGTATCATTCGTTTTGTATCATGCTCCTGAAGAGCTGGTTCATCGATATCAACAATTGTGATTGTATGAAGAAACCCCCATAAAAAATTACCCCAATGATGTTGCGGTCGGAAAGGGTTCATCTCTATTCTATACTTTGCCACTTTTCTATTGCATGCTCTCGGTACACGCGAACCAATGAATAAGCTACCAGCGGTTCTACTTTCTTTTGGCATAGACTCATAAACTCATCCCAGCATTCATTCGTAAATCCCATCTGTTTTCTCATATGGGATTTGGAGTATATGGTATGGTTCGATCGGATCAATGTCTCTGCTCCTAATACAATCAAATCTGAATCATTGCTTACGATCCGATCAATTATTCCAGCACGTTCCAAATTAATCAGGGTTTGATCGGCTTCGCCGATCGGTTCATGGATCGTAGCCCCTTGATCGATCATCCATGTTTTGACCTGATCAATATAAATAGTAGACGGTTTCCAAATCTGTTTTCGTAACTGATCCACATACCGATCCAGGATCTTCTGATCGTTTTGATCCATACTCGGTGCCGATCGGATCTCTTCGATCACATCAATCGTTCCCTGTCGTTTATCCCGACGCTCTCCCAATACTTCTTTTCGCTCCACAGTTGTCTCCTTCCCATCAAACACCGCATGTATTTCCTTCGCATGTTGAAAGAAATGCGAAAGCGACTCTTGAAGTTGCGTGATATCGCCCTTTGATGAATGAATAAATCCGAAGATATCGATACCCACGGATTGATTCTTGATTGCTTCTTCGATTGTAATTGGTTGTTCCCATTGCTTTAAGAACGCAAATAATCCTTTGATTCCCATTTTGGCGTTCATATGAATGGAAGGGGGTGATCAATTTTACCTAGTAGTCCCCCTGTTTGTCGAATCAATGCGTATCAAGAAAGGGGGTATGGGGGCAGAATGCCCCCATATTGTAGTCAATCGCTTCCTTCCAAATCATCGGATCGTTCCATTTTCCATCCCGTTCCGTATTGACATTGATGATCCAATCGTTATAAAATGGCTCCGAACACGCATTAATGAACAGAATCTGATCCGTTTTCACAAATCGGATCAGAACCTCTCGCAGCAAAAGAACCTCTGGAGTGGAATAACGACAAAGAACCGTAATCGGTTCCGTCATTTGAAGGATCGGTCGAAACCGATCGATCCTGCGTCTATATTTTTCCATCACCATCTCATAATGATCCGGCCAATGAACACTAATCCCCTTCCCTGATTCTTCACCGATTGTACCCTCACCGATCCGATCCGATGGCTCGATCTTGTCATCAAGCGGATAATCATGAGGAAACTCAAACCCATACGCATCAATAAGACGAGTGCGATCGTGATTGAATCGAAGCTCCGTATGAAATCGCGCAAAATCTTCTGAAAGACATTGCTCCAAGGCAGGAACCGACGATACAATCCAATCAAATGGAAGAGCGGCGTCTCGAAGACCCATGTTGCGTAGAGCGGCAGCAGGGGAACAGTCGTGACCGAGAGTAAGGTACATTAGTACTGGTAATATATCTTACTTTTAAACCGTGCGGGGATAACTTATAGATTCTTCATCGCTTTCTCAATATTATTCATGTTCGCTTCATGAATCATCTGTGCTACTTCCGCATTGACTTTCGCATTTTCTTCATTCTTTTTTCTGGCCTCATTCATCAAACGCTTATACTCTTTTTCAAAATTGATATCTTCTTTGATCTTTTTCTCGCGCTGACGACGTGTTCGATTGACAGCGGAACGTGCGCTGATTGATCGCATCATCGCATTTTCACCATGAGGATTGAGGCGTCCATACTGGATCGCACCCATCACATTACGCACCGGAACTGCCGTTGACTTGAATGGGAGCTTTCGTCGATGCCCGATAATTCCCATGTGCGACAGACGAGGCGCGGATGAATAATTTAGCTTCACAGTACGACGATGGGATTGATTGGAGTGATGAACACCGCCTTTACTTCGTTTGGTACGCTTTCGGGTTGCCATTCTATTCTTATACAATATTTGTGTAGGCATCCACACTAAATGTTCTCTGTAGTTCTGCCGAGGGATGTGGTGTTAAACGCAACGATTTGATTCCGTGTATACGATGAACACCCTGTATAAGCCCCCATCGCTCCCATACTTCCTGTTTTCCAATCGTATATCTCCATGGAAACTGCTGCTTGGTTCGAATATGTCGTTTCACCACCTCATTTTGGCTTACCATCCAATCTGCCTGTTTCTTCACGAGTTCATGAAAGAGTTCTTTCTTACCTTGCGACAAGAGTCCCGCATATAAGAGTTCCGCCCAGGCTTCCGTCTCGGCTTCCACTATATCTGTACTGTTTTCATAATGATCCAAGCAACTGGCATGCTGGAGTTCATGGAGTAACACACGGGTCGCATCTTCCGCACGATAAATCACAATCGTTTCCATGTTACACGAATAGGTATATCCGCCATTGATGTTTGGTGGGCCAATCAGGGGGTATTTTTTTGAGGGGTGTGGGGACGCTTGTGTCCCCACGGGGATCGTTCGCAGATACGGATTGGCAAGAAAATAGACCTTTGCCTTTTTCCCTTGTTTGTAAAGCCTTAGAATGCGTCCCCAAAGACCCCATGGTATTCCTTGAAGCACGCTGTGATCGCCTAATGCCACCACACGTCCATAGGCGCATTCACGTACATCCGCGATTGCCTTTCCTTTCTTATATGTTTCAAGCATCTCCTTTCTCCATCCAAACGGATCAAACTCCGACGGCGCGCGACTTTCTTCTTCCAGAAATGCCATGTCTGCGGGTAGAATCTGGGTAGATTTCCACGTAGGGTCTGTTTTCGAATACTCTTGTCGGACCACATCCAAGACCGCGCCTAGGAGGGCCATTCTATTGATGGGTGACAGATTGACTGGCGCCACGCAATTTATAAAGCTGTCTAGCTAATCGGAGATGAACATGCTCCCACAAGATCGGAATACGATACGACGTCACCAGAACCCAACCCGAACCTGATTCCGCGTGCCATAATGTATCTAGAAGTTGTTGACGCATACTCGGAGTGATCCATTCCGTTTGATAAATGGTTCGAATCCAATACATGATCACGTCAGTCCATCTCAAGTTTCGCTGTAAACATGTATAAATCCATGTACGAACCTCGCTGATCCGCTTCGGAGTCTCATTCATCGACCATTCATTCAGGGTTTTCTTGAACGATTCCAACCATACGTCTTTTTCCGTCAAATTGGCTTTTTTCACATAATTGGCCAACAAATAATCCGGACCACCCACGGGAATCTCAAAACAGAAATCTCGAATGCGACCACACAGGGGAAACTCTGTTGTCAATAAAATGGCGAAACCAGGATATTGTTCTAATGTTTCTTGTAATTGTAGTACCGATTCATCTGTCAAAAAATGCGCATGATACAGAACGAGATAGCGCGTTTGGATTGCCGTCGACATCAAACATACATCCTGTTGTCCTGTCCAATGTGTTAAAAAAGAGTTAATGAAGCTCTTATCGCTCATGGAAGACAGGGCAACATCGAATCCAAGATGAAGAGGACTCTTTTCATATACAATACTTTTACCTGTGGACGATTCATCGTCGTCATCTGGATCTCCTCCATTTACTTGTTTATTAAGATACCATACATCCTTTTTAATTTCAAACGTAATATTCGATTCATCTGCTTGTTTTTTAAGAAAAGCAATCAATTCTGTTTTTTTACCACATCCAGGAGGCCCTCTCCACGCAAAACTACATGGTTCTGCCATTACTGTAGTTATGTGAAGATAGGCTTAAGTGGTTACTCCTGTTTCTGATGAAGCTCCTCATACAGACGGTCAATCACATTCGTGCCCGTTTTCTCACACAGAAACGGGAACAACGAGTGAACACACAGCGCAAAGGCGCCCTTTCCTAAACGGAGCGCCATGCGAAGCGCTCGCATCGCATGCTGTGTGTAGGACAAATTATGATCATGTGGATGCTTGGTAAAGAGAACATATAATTTGTGACACAACGATTCCGTCTTCTTGTGAACACGATTAGAATACTCGCGAATACACTTGGTACAACGGCAGATAAATGGTTCTGCCGCACTTACTTCGGTTGTAAGAACATTACTCACCGTTCGGGCAATAGACTCCGCCACCATCTCGGTAGTCTCCTCGTCCTTTTCACATAGCATATCCGAAAGCATGTTCTTTTCGGATGGAGAGTCAGGCTGTGTCATTCTATCGAGTGGTTCTTTTTTGCTCGGGTGGTTTACACACGCACAAGCAAAGCATGGCCTAAATGCGCACGTCGTAGTGTACACAAATGATACTCTCCATTCCACATCAAGCTATCGAAATCGGAAACATTCACGTTACACCCTTTCAAATCGACCGTTTCGGAAAACCCATTGCCCGTCTCTGCTACAAAGACAACTCCATCGATTTTCACGATGTCAGCATTCTCTCTCCTTCGCTGCGCATCATCGATTACAATCCGGATACCTCTCGCCTCCGCATCGACCTCTCGGAGCATCCCCTGTTTCATAACAAGCTCCACACTCTTCACGAGTATCTCATTAGCACCTTCTATACTCATCAGCAAAGCTTCTTAAACATTACCAATCATTCCTATGATTTCATTCGTCATCTGTTTTATTTTCTTTTGGATAATACAACGTTGTCGTTATTTATTTATCCAACAGTGTTTGTGAAGACGAAAACAGGTGTTTCCTGTCGTGTATCCGAATTGAAAGCGGGTGATACAATTCGTTGTATTATCCGTCTTCAAGGCGTATCTCAGTTGTATCACCATGATGAATTGCGCCTACGTCTTCATCATTCGGTGCCGGCTGTGTGGAAACTTTAACGGGATACCTTGTTGCGATAAACTTCGTTTAGCGTGATACCATAGCAAAGGACAGCGATGCCACACTCAATCCCACCGCCAAACAGGCCAGACCCATAATCACAAACACTGAAAAATCAGGGTAGCGAACCAAATAGAACAGGGAAATGAAACTAAATAAAATGGCGATCACTGGAGCGATCCATGACATAAATACATTGGATTTGATATCATTCCAGTTATTATTCGAGTCACCCGTAGGCGAATTATTGTTGGCCCATACGAAAAAGACAATGTAAAATGCGACCGCCAGGAAATAGACGATTCCGTATAAAATTAATAAGGAATTGTCTTCCATTCTATCTGTTCAGTTGAATTTAGTTATACACGCCTAGTTGGAACAGGATGCCGCCATCGCACTATACGATAGAGCCCCCGTCAACGCAACCAGTATGAACACGACATAAATCGATCTGGCTTGATCTTGTAAAAAATAGATGAGCGACGTAATGAGGAGGACAAACATCGCCATCATCGTCGAACCAATTACCTTTTTCACTTGACCATTGATACTTGGCCAACTGGAACCGTCACTAATCACCGTCGATGTTGTAATAAAGACACGTGCCCATAACCCAATGGCGATGACGCCCAGTATAAGAACCGCTGGGAGGGAAAAAATAAAATTAATGACTGCCGTACTACCTGATGTGATAGGCTGAGCACCATTCGTTGTACTCATTCTATCCTATCGTTAGTTTTTATGGATCAATGCCACTCCCAAGGCACTCGATGCGAGTCCCAGTGCGATAAACGTCACCACAAAGATAAAATACATGATCTTTTCATGATTGTTATTGTTCATACGAAAATAAATAAATCCTGCGGCGAATAATGCGAGTGAACCTAATAGACTATTGATCCATATACTCGATGTTTGATCTTGGATTTCGTTCCACATGTCACTGGATCCGACAAATCGAGAAATTACAATATAGGAACTAACACATCCTGCTCCAATGACGATAGCAAGGCCCCCTAGGACCATAGGTGATAGAGACTCCGTCATTCCTATCTTATTGTCTTATTTTGCGTTGGTCGTGGGCGATTTGGCATTTGCCACCGCTACACTTGTTGATAACATGTTTCGCACTTGATCCGCATAGGCGAATTGAATCGGACCCACTCCAAACCACACCACCATAATGACCAGTGCCAACAACATGATTTGTCCTCCCACCATCATAAATAAATCGGATTTTGAAAAGTCGTATCCCATTCTCTATTTTAGATAACTTAATTTGTTCTCTCCGTATAGTATGCGTAGCACTCAAAAGCGTAAATTGGCACTCGAGGAATTCTCTCGGTGCCACCCTCGAGTAGGGAAAACGAAGAAGAGGTGTTTGCCTAGCACCGCCTATCAAGAAATGGAGAAGCGAGTCGGCAAAAAAGGGAAAGCGTTATTTGAAGCAGTTGGCTGCCATGACGGTGAAGAGCATTGTCTATTGGATAAGACGGGACTACCAAATGAAAAAGAACTCCGTAAACAGTATCTTCGCACCAAAATGCCTAAAGAATGGGAAAAGAAGCCCGACACCTGGCTCGATAACTACAACATCCAGAACGTCATGAAGCAATATGAGGACGTATTTCCATGGTTTGAGTTCATGGGAGTGTTTCCTATGGACTTTTCGGTACAGGACCCTTATATGAAGGGCGGGGTACCCAAGTGTCTTCACGCCGATCTATGTAATTTGAAACTACAGGACGAGTACAACAAAGGAAAACGGGGTATCGGCATGGTCTTTAACTTGGACCCCCATTATAAAGGTGGAAGTCATTGGGTTGGGCTCTATATTAACATTCAGGACATTAAGAAACCATTTATTTCGTATTTTGACTCCTATGGCTACAAAACCCCTCCGATGATTGCTCGGTTCATGCGTGCGTTCACGCTCCAAATTCCAGCGTGCCAGCTCGGATTCAATGCGAGACGTTTTCAATATAGCAACACCGAATGCGGAATGTATAGCATGTATTTCATCATCTGTATGATCTATGGGATTTCCTTTAAGAACTTCTGTAAGGAAATTACAAAGGATTCGACAATGCTTGAATTAAGACAGATTCTGTTCAGTCATTAAAAATATTATGTATAGTAATGCTTTGTTGTTTTAAAGGGGTACCTCACACCCCTACACAAAGCACGTGCTGCTGGGAGTCTTCTACTCCCACCCCGTCCAATACGCCTATCGTGTCAACTTCGTCCACTCCGCCTACTTTTCGTGATACTCTATCTACGTGTGATTCTATCAATTCCGTGTCTTCTACACCTGAACAGCAAAAAACACCAAACAAAAGAACACCAGAAAAAAGGACACCAACGACGGTTTATCCATCCGATAAAACCATCGCAGAGTTTGGGCTGTCAGGGTTAATTCTCCATATGAATTCATCATCTGACCTTTTAAAACCACATAAACTTATCCCTGTGAGGCCACGTGAACATTATACCATAAAACAGCATAATGTATTCACCAATCTCTCAAAAGAGGTATAAATTACTGTTGTATCAATCTTTCGTATGAAAACCCATCTAAAAGATTTATACGGTAAAGGTAGTAATGTACCGTCCGGTTCAAGCACAGCAACAACAACAAGCGCAGCAATCGGTTCGACCCGCCCTCTTCAGTGACAAAAACTTTCGAACGCTTCAGACCGTTCTTGTCCAGGACTTTCAAGAGCGAACCGGTACACCTCTGAATGATGCCCAGCTCCAGCGCCTCTCCAAAACATTGGATCATTACATGAATCAAGTCTATGAAAAACAAGGCGATAAACCCATTCAAGTTCTTAACAAAGAAGTTCTTGGAACCTGTGCCAAAGACTTCTCTCAATACCTCCAGCGCAAAGAAATCACCAAGAACTCCAATGTCGTCAAGACAGTCATGGACGATTCCCTGTTTCAAGAAACCTCACAGCGGTTTGAGCGTGTGACCCAGGAGCGCAACGAAGTCAAGGCCCTTCCACCAGGCATTCCTGACTTCCGCATTTCGTTGACAGAAGATGGCCCGCCCGCTGCTGAAATGTTCGAGCGTGCCAAGAAACAACGTGAACTCGAAGCGCTACGTTCCGCACAGGCATCTGATTTGGCCAAGGCAGAAGCCGGCCTCCAGGGACGCATCCAGGCAGATTCCTCCTTCCGCATTCTTCAAGATTCTCAAAATCGTTCTACCGAACTCGCACTGGTTCAACGTACGGCACAGAGCGCTCGCCCTGTCATGGATCAGACATTGGTCGTTCTCCCTGATCGCCGTGAACTTCTATCAGGTTCCATTGGCTCGTTTGATACCATGAATCAACTTGCTCTTGCACCGCCACGTGACTATGCCAATGGCAATCCCACCGTCGTTGCGCCAACCTTCTCCTCCATCGATAAATCGGTCTTGCCCCAGAATAACATCATTCGTGAAGATAAGATCGTGAGCTATCGTGAGGTCGAGAACAATCTCTTTATCTATTCTGCCGATCGTGACTGGCTTCGCAACAACAAAGAGAACCGATACAGCTTTACGGTCAACTTTGATCCCGCCGCCAATGGACAAGGATTCGGCTCCTCTCTTGCTTCGCAGCAAAAGTTCAAGAACATTGTCCGCATCGAGCTCGTCAAGGCCATTATTCCAGGCGAGAGTCTTAGTGTCACAGTCTATCGTGACAACACAGAAAACCAAAACACGGATACCAATTATCAGGATAACATTCTCAATCTTCCCTACGTCACTCTTCGTGTCGCCGAACTAGAGAACAACAACTACGGAACAGATAACTTCTTGGACCGCTCCTTCGGTGTTCTTCAATATGATGCTCAGTGGGTATCTGATCACGATCGTCAGCACTCTACCACTCGCGGTTTTCTGGCCATGATCCCCAAGTTCATGAAGTGCCAGAAAGAGTATTATCCCACTCCACTTTCCACTCTCCAGAAGATGACCATTGATCTACGCCGCCCCAACGGAGAACTCATCAGTGCTTCGCCTGATACCTTTGATATTGGCGGTATCATCTGCCCCCAGACCGGCGCAGTGGTTTCGAATACCTTCCCGTTTTCGATTCCTCTTCAATACGGTCGTGGTAACAATGCGTACAATGTGTTGATTCCTCCGTCCACTGGTGATCCCGCCAACTTTTACATCAACACGTCAAAGTATTTTAGTAAGTTTGAGATTTCGGCAGGCGACCGCATTCAAATCAGTGGATATACCTATACCGATACCGTCCTGGCTGATTCGGTTCATGGCCCCGCTCTTCGCGACTTCTGTGCCTGGATCAATCGCCCCGAAGGTCACATTGTTCTCGATGCCGCCTATTCGAAGACTGTGAATGGTGACAGCGCTCTTCAAGACGGATTCAATGATGTGGGTTATGCGAACTTTCTCGTTATTCAGGCACGCTACCAGGATCCGACCACAGGCAGTGTTCTCTTGAACCCATTTCGACCGAACTTTGGCGCGACCCTTCACGCCTTTGGTGCCAACCTCCAGTCTCCTGTTCGTTTGATCAATATGAACAAGCAACTTCAAGTGGTCTTCCGCATCATTACTCGTGAGATGGATTCTCTGCCTCAACTGAGACCTGATAATAACTATTAGGGGGCACAAGCGCCCCCTTACCCCCTGCCATATCAGGTTTCTATAGATGGCACAAGCGCCCCCTTTTGAGCGGAACACCTAAAGTATTTAAATATAATACCACCATTACAACTAATGGGAACTTCTTGTTATATTGGAATTGAAGAAGCGAATGGCTCCGTCGAGTACATTTATAATCATTTCGATGGATATTTTGAAAATATCGTACCAATTCTACGAGATTATACCGAACGGGAAGACGTGAAAAAGATGATTACTAGCGGTGGACTTGTCTCACTCAGCGAACTTCGAATGAATACACCCCATAATGTACGAGAGCCCCCATGTCGTATTTCCAGTATGTACAATTTAATGGATGCTAAACCCCGTGTTGCCTATGTATATGTATTTACTCGTGACAATGAATGGGTATGTGATGTAACTTTGCCATTTTTTAGCATGAAGGAATTGAAATATTATGATAAAAAGTAAATCCGTTATAGCTATTGGTAAGAAAATGTTCCAAGATTTTCTTACTAATACGATATTCTTCCTAAAAAGCTTACGATTTTTGCTAGCTTTTTCCTAAAAAGCTTATGATTTTTGCTAGCTTTTTCCTAAAAAGCTCTATTAGATAAATAATGTCTAAGCACATTATCTTTGGGCTAGTGCTGATACTAGTCTTTTTTGTCATACGGTTTTTACCGTGGACCGAAGGGTTCTTTGATGCCCCGGCCAATGATACCATGGCAAAACATCAACAATTCCTTTCAGACTCCAAGGTGAAATTCGATGCTCTAACCAATACGGTGAATTTAACAAGCCCCTCCGTCGGCATTAATCCGATTGATGCAAACAACGTTAAACAAGCACTTGCTACACTTGATGCGAATCCATCCTCTACAGGATACCAGTTAAAATCGACCATTCCCCATGCGACACCCGATCAACTTCCTGGTACGCTCGAGATCGCACAGAAATGCGAAGCCGCTCCTAAAACATGCGATGCGTTCAATGATCCCACCTTTGCCGCAAATTGTGGTATGAGTTTCGATACCGCCTCTATCAATTCTGCCGGTCAAACGGTAGGTATTGGTGGGTTGTATGTCAGCCCCTACGATCGAAACGAACAGACGGCTATCGCACAGGAAGTAGAAACCAACGGTACCGCCCCCTATGACCCCTACAAAGTCTATCAGCCCACGATCGGTAAAGCCAAACAGGGTACCTTTGGACTCACCAAAGATCAATGTGTTGTAGTCAAGGAAAAAGTAGATTGTGCTACCAAACAAACGTTCGGAACTCCCAACTGTACCCAATGTTACACATCTGGAAGTTTCTCGCGTGTTGGGCCCAGTACTGGGCGCCTCCCTTCCACCCTACATTTGTATGGAGTCGGTGCCGTGAATATGGTACGATCCGATGGAACCTCTCTCCTCAATCAAACCAATCTTAAAATGGATTCTCCGATTGATGTCGTCCTTCCCACAGAAGGAAATACCTTTATGATTGGCGTCGCACCCAATGGACCTCCCGTCTATCTATGTGGTTATCTAGAGGGACAAACCTCTAGTGGTACCTTTAAATTAGACGTATTCAGCTTGATTAAAACAGATACTACATCGGGTGCGAAGCCACGCATCACGGGTACCAAAACCTTGAATGGATTCCGTTGTTTTACTCTCATGCCTGGAAATGGCAAAACGTCCATGAGTTTCTACTGTATGATGCCCCTTACCTTTATCAACAACTTCGATGGAGACGCGCTTGCATGCGAAAATGGACCTATCATTACCCAAGCGGCGTCTGCTACATTTTTGGAGTCCGATCCATGTTACGGAAAAGCCAATCAGCCTGGCAATTATAAGCTTGAATGTCTTCAAACACGTTGGACGGAACTTGGTGGAGCATTAGAAGGAACAGGCTATCCTACCGATGCGACTAAGGCCAACGCGATTCAACGTGATGCGAAAGGAGCCGCTCTGGATATTGATACAATTGTCGACAATCTTGCCGTTAAAATGGCGTCCGCACAGTCGGGTAATGATGCGAATGGTAATCCCCTCTCGATCCCCGATTGGAATGCGGTTTCAATGTATGCGTTAGGTATCCCCATTACCAATCCATGCGACGGCCAAAATAACAAAGTAGGACCCGTTTCAAAAGCATGTGCGTCCTATCTGTATGCCAACAAAGGTGTTTCTTCCAAGATTGGCCCGACCTACACTCAGATTCCCTCGCAGGCAGCGAGTTCAAAGGAGAGATTCGTTGGTTCATTTAAGGAGATCGAAGGGTTTAAGAGCGAGCATTCTGCCTGCGATACAGAGGTTCAAGAACCGTTTCAAGGCAATAGCGATGCAACTCCTAACACCTTTAACTATCCAGGCACCGTCATTGATCCCATCACGGATTCAGGTATGCAATTTGCGAAAAGCAAAGGCGGCGTTGCCGAAGTTCAACAACAATACGATGCGATCAATCGTCTCGCCAATGATAATAGTAAAGCCAATGCGCAGCGCTCCACCGCATTAAAACAAGCCTATGACATTACACTCGGCCAACCCTCTTCGAGTAAGACGACGGGCCCCACACAAGTTTATGCTGTCGGGCCTGGATATGATTATACCAAGGATCAAGCGGCAGGTGTATGCGCGAAATACGGTGGCGTCGTTGCCAGTACGGCTCAGCTTGCGGACGCCTACGCACACGGAGCCGATTGGTGCTTTAGCGCATGGACCGCCGATGGTGGTGGCAAATGGCCCATTACGACATCCGTTATCGGTGGTTGCGGTGGCCGAACGGGAATCATTGAATGGACACCTGGTAACAATCAAGCAGGTGTAACATGTTACGGCCCCAAACCTGGTATCGATGATCCCGCTGCGAAGAATGGAACCATTAAGCCTTTCAATCAACAAATGTGGGATCGGCCAACGGAGCCCACCTATTTGACCATTCCATCTGGTTATCTCGAGACAACGGGCCCGCAGCCACGATGCTTTGGCGGATTATCATTAGAAGCTGCGCAGAAAGGATGTAACGCACTCGGCTCTCAATGCGTTGGATTCAGTTATTCCAAAGACGGTGCGGGCAATGGATGCTACAAAGGCAATCACAATGCGGGCATCAACGGAAACCCCGCCTACATGGGATATGTCAAGACCCCTGTTTCGGCGGCAAACTCCGTGATTACCGGTAAGATCATCAAACTCGTGTATAATCACGTTGAATGCTTGAACTTGGCACAGATCCGCGTCTACTCGACGAAAGGCGGTCCCAATATCATTACGCCAGGCATGTGGCCACAAGTGACCAAATCGAGTGGATATCAAGGTGATATGTTCCCCGTTCAGAACTTCGTCAATGGAAATCAGAGCGGCCGACCTTACAATTTTGTTCATACATCTTGCGGCGATGTCCCATGGATTCAAGTCGATCTTGGCTCGATGACTACCATTTATAAGATTGTTGTCGTAAACCGTTACGACTGTTGTCAGTCACGTGTCCTTGGTACTACCCTTCAAATCATTAATGATGAAGGAGAACCCGTTTATATCTCAGATGCGGTTGGCAGTACCAATACGACCTATACATGGTATCCACCCAGTCCCGCCATTCTCGTGGATCAACCCGATGATATGCCACCACCTGCTCCTCCTAGCCGTGATAAGTCACAGCCTCCTCCTGGATATTCACAAGGCCCCTGTCGTGGCGGTTATTATGATCGTACGAGAGGCTCCTATAACTGGTGGGGATGCGGCGCAGGTTGTCCTGGAGGAACCTATTTTACAGACGGTGTTTGTAATTGCGCATGTGTTCCTAATGCGCAAGATCCATAAATAATTCTTTTATGATTAGAGAGTATTTTAGTAAAAATACTAACGAATCCATCAATAGAGATGTTTCGTCGTTTGGCAGAAGCATTTGATACAGGGACAATGTCCTCCAAACCGCATCAAGATTATATCAACCAACAATCGACCTATTATGAATCCGCGCCTAATATGATTCTTTCAGGGACTTCCGGCCTTCCTGGTTTCGATCAAGCCATTCAAACCACCAATACGGCCGGCAGTGGAATCCAGAACCACGCGGTCAAAAATCCAAATGATATCTTCATGACAGGCGTGAGTCCCAATCTGACTCAAATGGCCACCCAGTGTGCGGCTGGTTCGCTCGACGATCTGATTGCTTCTAAAAATCCAAGAGCTCCTGTTGGATGTGGCTGGATGTATACCGCTCCTAACAAGAACAGCCCCTATCCTACGGTTTCACAAGGTATGGTGGGAAATCAACAGGGCCCTCTCCCTGGATTCGACCTCCCTGCTTATAAAAAGTGGTTCTTCGACCTCCAGATGGCAAAAAAACAAATGCTTATGGATAAATGTAAAGCACTCAAAGCATGTACCGATGTCGATGAAAATGTATTTCAAGGCGTTTGTGGTTATTGTACAGACATTGGTCAAGGTATTCCGATTGATTCTGTTGGAAAACCATTGTATCCCAATGAGCTAAATGGTTCATGTAGTCCTGGAGCCATTGTCCGAAAAGGTGCGTCTTGTCCTCCACCACCTTCTGGACCTCAACCCATTCGTGACAAGACATGTGACCCTGTCAATGGACGTTTGAGTGCCGCATGTTTGTATAACGCGACGCTATCTGCGGGATGTTCCGATAATGGCACCTTGGCCATGGCACTCAATAGTTCACCCAATCCATCCAACTATATGGCATCCATTCAAAACAGCGACGCCATGCTCTTGTATCAACGTTCTGCGAATCCGCCTATGAATCTCGACGTATTTTCACAGGGGAAAACCACCGTGAGTGCTGCTCTACAAGAGGTTCGTCAGATCGCAACCAATGCGCGACAGCCCTCCAGTACGGCCCTCGGTGCGGCCGCTCGTGATCTTTGTCTTCAGCGCGGTGCGATTTCAGGATACGATAGTTGCTCCAATCTTCCTGATGGAACCCAGTCTCCCTTTGACATGGCCTGTCTTCAACAACTCTTTCTTAAGATGGGTGGCCAGCCAAAAGGTACGGCTTACCCGACCATTGCCACCATGGCGACCTATAATGCGATGGGAACACTCGGTGCGGTCAAACAATACTGGGTACAACTCATGACAAATATGAAATCCGCTGATTCATTTGTGGATTATGCGACCCAACGTGCGGCCATGACACAATTCCTCGGCATTACACCAGAGTCTGCGATTGTTCGTGCTCCCTATACACAAGGTGTGGAAGTCTTTTGGTTTGTCCCTGTGCCTGGTGATCCGCGCCGCGTCATTGGATTTTTGAAACGAACGATTGAGCGCGATATTGTCCAACTTCAGGCTGGTCCCTCTCGTGTCCCACAAATTGGCGGTGGAGGCTTCGGATGCTGTGTTCAAATGATGGATGTTCGTGCTCCTTCCAATTCCTCTGTCAAGTTTACGGTTACCGTTGATGATGGATTTTGGATTGCGGTCAATCAGCCAGCGGATATCGATAAAACGGCCATGGCACAGCATGGCGCCGACCAACCTGGTTTATTTCAAAATCTGGGACTACAAGGCCCTACTCAATATCAAACTCAGAACTGTAGCGCTCTCAATGGTTCTTCTCCTAATATTGTGAAACTGTACTATGAAGATGCTGGTGGTGGCTGGAACGCACTTCAAGTAACCCCGCAGACCTGTAATGGTCCCAATGTATTCCAGCCACAGTATTATTCGTTGACATGTGATGCGCGCGCACCCTTTCTAACGTATGAAGTCGGGCGAAAATCAGGTGTATGGGAAGAACTTCGTAATCCTGGTCTTTTTTCACAGTTCTTGGGGGTTGGAGGTCCTGAATACCATGTTCGAACCGATGAACAAGCAGCGGTTCCTGGAAAGAAATCATTCATCCGCATGAATGGTTCGGGTTCCTATTTGAACATGCCCAATATCGCGTTTCAGAGCTGGAAATCCATGTCATTTGCGGTTCGATTCCAGACCATGCCTGTCAAGGAAACTCTATGCCACATCTTCCCTGGTTCCTCCCGTTCTGACTCGTTTGCCATTATCGCTACACCCGTCAATGGAAGCACCTCTATCATTTCGGTTCAACACAGCTGGGCCGGCGGAAGTGAAATGATTAATACCAATTATTACCTAACCGTTGGAACATGGTACATGTTTTACATCAATAACAACAAGACCAGTTTTGATTTATATTGTAATTCATTCGATGGATTCAGCAGCAGTGGAGGTTCGGCTACCGTTACGTCGATGTACGCGGTAGGCCGCGCACCGTTATGGAATGAGAACGCCACTTGGAATCCCGCTCCAGGACAACCCGCCCAACCCTGTAATATCCTCTTTAGCGGCGGACTCTTTCAAGGTTCGTGGGGTGGCGTCTATGGAACTAGCTCCTTTCAGTTTGACTTGGCATGGGTTCACTTCTTTGACAAGACGCTGACCAAGGAGGATGTTCTTAAAGAATGTAAATGCAGTTGGGTCTATACACAATTTACGGATTCCTATAACAATTATAAGGTTCTTTCTGGGTAAACCCTGAAAGAAGATAATCCAATATTGGATTCGGTCTTATCCCGATAACTAAATCATCTACTGATATGAATGGTATTCATAATATAGAAGATTTTATAGAACATGTTGGTTCTTACAGAGCCCAATGCATTCATCATAACATGGTTGATTTTCACACTCTAATTCTTTATTCTTTTGATAAATGTCGATCCGATCGATCAGATCGAGTATTTTAAACACTCCATAGGGGCTCGCATAAATTAACCCATTTAGGGATGAAACCATTATTTTTGTGCCAAGAGGCATATAAACATATGAAGAATGTTGAATGCTGTATTCTGAACGTAAA
>Ga0114975_10000743_pt1 | contig 24119 bp, 11 predicted proteins | sample S_130626_EF_Meta_FD_87031 | JGI IMG/M metagenome (GOLD analysis project Ga0114975, IMG submission 87031) | Freshwater microbial communities from Lake Simoncouche, Canada to study carbon cycling - S_130626_EF_MetaG | ecosystem: Environmental > Aquatic > Freshwater > Lake | place: Lake...
ACAAAACAAACAAAACAAACAAAACAAACAAAACAAACAAAACAAACAAAACAAACAAAACAAACAAAACAAACAAAACAAACAAAACGAAATTCACAAGAAAACGTAAAACGCGTTGAATGTCTACCCCCTTCTGGTAAAAGGGGTATAATAACACATGTATATTTGTTCCCATTTATGGTTTCATACAAAATAATATTTTTTGTATGAAAAATAATGAGACGATAGACATTAAATATTATATAGATTTTTTATTTTTGAATAAATTGATCATAATATTATGCATTTTATAAAATAGATTTGGAGGATAAATATGAATATATAGTTTAGCTTTATGGATAGGCAGAATGACCAACTATATATTCGATTATAAAGACCAAATATAATATAAATATACACTATATTTAATCCATTTTTAATTATGGAAGATAACGAAACTGAAGTTAACGACACACCAAAAATAACATTGGAAGATTTGAATCAATTGAAAACATTAGACGAAAATTTAAAAGATACAAATGTTATTAACATTTTAAGAAAGAAAGGATTTAAAGAAGATGATTTTTCTTTATTTTATTTAGAACAAATAAAGAATAATTGTTTTTTAAGGAAAAGGGACAAATACACTATTTCTCAAATTCTTTTTGAAAAAAAAGATGCAGTATTTATTTTTATAGAAAAAGCGGAATTAAAAAATGAGGATTTGTATGAAAAAACTGGCAATGATTATAGAGTGATTGATTGTGAAATTTTTAAAAAGAAATACATGGATACAGGTAGTGAGACAGAAATAATGACTAAAGAAGCTAAGGATGAAATAGAGAAAATAAAAAATGAAAATACGCAGTTACGCAGTTTAATTGATGTTTTAAACACAGAATTAACTCAATCAATACAAAATATTGAAGAAACTGTTTCAAAAAATTCGGAAAATTTAAAATTAATTGAAGAACTTAAAAATGTAAAAACAAAATTGCAAGAAGCATTAGAAAAAATAGAGAATTTTGGTTTAGAAAAGGAGGATCTTCGTGAAAAAAGAAATAGAAACCTTGAATCATTGGAAACAGAACTTAAAAAAGCTAACACCGCAACCCAAGAAGCTCTAGAAGCTCTAGAAACTGCAAATAAAACCGCATCCGATAAAGCCGCAGCCGATAAAGCCGCAGCCGAAGACGCCGCCGCCGAAGACGCCGCAGCGGCCAAAACTATACACGATACAGAAATCGCGGGATTACTGGCTAAAATTGCAAAGTTGCAAGAAGAACTTGCAGCCGCAAAACAAACCGAACAAAAAACCGCCGAAGATGCCACCCTTAAAGCCGCCACCAACGATCAACACGCTATTGAATTACAGAATCAAATTAGAGTGTTGGAACAACAACTTGCAGACGCTGTATCCGCCGCCGCAGCGGCCGAAACTCGATACAATACAGAAATAGCGGGTTTAAAAAATGAAATTGCAGAGTTGAAACAACAACTTGAGAAAGCAAAACAAACCGAAAAAAAAACCGCCGAAGATGCCACCGATAAAGCCGCCACCGACGAGCAACACGTTGTTGAATTACAGAGTCGAATTGAAGCGTTGGAACAAGAACTTGCAGCCGCTAAAGTCGCCGCCGCAGCGGCCAATACTCAATACGATACAGAAATCAAGAGATTACAGGCTGAAATTGCAAAGTTGAAACAACAACTTGAGGAAGCAAATAAAACCGCCGCAGATGCCACCGTTCAAGCCGCCACCGACGATCAACGCGCTGCTAAATTAGAGAGTGAAATTGCAACGTTGAAACAACAACTTGCAGCCGCTGTAACCGCCGCCGAAGAGGCCAATACAAAAATAACGATTTTAGAGAGTGAAAATCAAAAATTAAAAGAACAACTTGAAACATTACAAAAAAAACTTAAAACATTACAAACTCAACTTGAAGAAGCTATTGTAGAAAACCAAACATATAATGATACCATCTATGAATATCAACAAAATGAAGAAAATTTAAAAGAAGAAATTAAAATATTGAAAGAACAAATTAAAAACGTCACCACCGAAAAAGATAATGCCGAGCAAACAATAGTAAAATTGGAAGAGGAACTTAGAGTCGCCAATGCCGCAACCGAAGATGCAAATAGAACCTCCCTGGAAACAATAAATAAATTAAATAATCAAATTCAAACATTGGAACAGGAACTTAGAGTCGCCAAGGCCGCAACCGAAGAGGTAAATAGAACCTCCCTGGAAACAATAAATGAATTAAATAATCAAATTCAAAATTTGGAAAAACGCATTCAAAAATTGGAAGAAAACCTTCGAAACGCAACTAAAGCCACAGATGAAGCCACTGAGAAAGCCAGCGTCGATAATGAAGCCGCGAATTTATTAAGAGAAAGGATTAAACAATTAGAAAATGATTTAGAAGCAATAAACAATGAAAACTATAATTTAACACAAAATTTAAGTACAGCTAATGAAAATATAAAAAAATTAGAAGATGAAAAAAATATTTTAACCGAACAACTTAATGAAGCTAAAAGAAAAACAGAAGCCTCACAAACAGAAAATACAGATTTAAAAGATACAATTACTCGTTTGACTGCCCAACTAGCAAAATTAAATACGGATTTAGCCAGTATGACAAGCGAACGAGATGAATTAATTGAACAAGTCAATAAATTGAATTTGGAAAAGCAAGATTTAGAACAAAAAATATTAACCTTGAATAGAGAGCTAAAAGATTTAAATTCTAATTATAATAATACTTCTAGACGTCTTGAAGCACAAATTCAAGTTTTAGAACAGAAAAATAATGGTTTAACTAAAGAAAACCGTACACTAACAAACAATTTAAATGCATTACAAACACAACATGATTTTATTAAAACAAATAACGATCAATTAAATAAACAAATTCAAGATAAGGAAGCAGAAAATACAAATCGTAAACAACAAAGCGATGCTGAAATACAAGCTGTAAATAACCTAATAGGCGGTTTTGATAATAAAACTATTTCCAATTTTTTTAGTGACAATATTGAAAAGGGTATTGGTTTTTTATCAAGGTTTGAAGAAATAAAAAGTGGTAAAGAAGTAAACAAAACAGATTTTAAAAATTTTATTAGTAGTTTAACTACAGATATAGAAGAATACCGTACATCTATACATACTAATATTCACATTGTATCAAATATAGTTGATACTATAAATACATACGACTATACTAATAGTAACGACTATAAAAAAATAATAAGTACTATTGTTGGGACATTTATCAAAAAAGAAGTAAATGATTCAGAAACAAATATTATAAAAATAGCGAATGGCTACAATAAAATTATATCAAAATTAAACGAGATAATTTCAAGAATGATAGATGATAATGCTGCTCTTGCATCAGCCACAGGAATAGATCAAATAGACAAATTAAAAGAAAAAATTAAAACAATAAAAACAGAAGTAAATGATAAATTGATAGAGGTTGAGAAGCTGGCTGGACTTTTTACGGATGTAAAAAGAAAAGCAGAGGTGCAAGGTGAACCAGCGTATAGATATATTAATGGATATAATGATTTTTTATTAAAAATTATTAAAGCATCATACACAGGCAATGCGGATGGGTTAGTAACAAATATAACACGTGCATATAACACTGTATATACACAGGATAATCGCACTTTGACACCAGAAAATTATATTAATAGTGTCAAAGTATTTAACGAAATTAAAATAAAAGAAATGAAAAAGGAAATAGCTGACGCAACGAAAGGGTTGACTGACAGAAACTATACATATATTATCAAACCAGCATATAATAAAGGGGGGACAACAGAGGAAGAAATTAAGAAAAACCAGGAAGAAATTAAGAAAAACCAGGAAGAAATTAAGAAAAACCAGGAAGAAATTAAGAAAAACCAGGAAGAAAATATTCTTAAATATAAAGACCAAATTGATTTAACTAAATACCCTGATAAAATAAATGAATTACTTGATATGCGCGGTATTAATAAAAAAAAACGTGACGATTCTATAAAAGAAAATGCATCATATTTTAATGGTGATAACTACGACTACAGGTTTTTAGATACCATGTATTCAAGTCCGGATCATAAAGAAAAAGCAATAAATAAACTACAACTTATTGCCGATTCTCAAGAGAGACAATATATAATAGAATATATAACACGTCCTGAAACAGAAAGAACAGAGCAGGAGGATAGTGTTATAAAAGATAAAATAATAAAGGAACTAAAGAAGTTTGATCAAGAAATATATAATGAGGGAAAAGTATTTTCTCAACAAGAAGCAAGGGATAAAGCAACTGAACTATTTAATATAAAAGAAGCAAATTCTAGACTAGATCCAGTAGCAGCAGCAAAAAGAGAAGCAGCAAAAGTAAAAAAAAAAGCAGCAAAAGGTGGTGAATTTAGAAATAAAACACGAAGACACAAACAACCCGTCAATAAAACTGGGTTGGTAAAAAAAAGAAAAACGATTCGATTCCGTGATAATAAGACTGTATAAAAGAATGATATTTTGAATGCATTCCCTAGTTACCTTTTCCACTTTAGGATGGTTATGTAGATATAATAAAACATGTATAATTTTTTGGTTTATGGTTTCATATAAAACAATCATATTTTGTATGAAAATAAATAATAAATAACAATTCAATATGGTTATATATTTACAAATATTTTTATTTAGCATGTGTCATTATTTTACATAGTGTTTTTTGGAATCGGCATGTATAATAATGGTTTTTTATGATGTCCTATATAATTTTATACAAACAATTATTATTATGTATGAAAATAAATAATTCGCACAAATCATTCAAAATATAGTCTTTGTCTATTTATATTATCATTATCGCATAAATATGAAGAAATCACATATAACTTACAAAGAATTAGAACAAAAATTAAAAAAATCCAATTTTTTACAAACCAACCCAAAAGTACACGCTGCATTTAACCAAATAGACAATAAAAACCCGGAACATAAAATTACTAAAGTAAATTATATGGATGGAAAATTCAGTGATGTAATTGATAATACAAAGAAAGATGACGAGACAAAGAAAGATGAAGATAAAATAGTGTATTTATTGTCATTTCATAATCTAGACTATGCTATAAAAGTAGATAATGTGAACGTTAATATTAGATATTATATGAAGTTGTTAAAGGTTAAATCAATAAAAAATAATATCTTTAAAATGACACAATCGTATTTGGACGAGCATTATGATAAAATAGATGATGAAAAAGATGATGAAAAAGATGATGGAACAAAAATAGAAAAATATAAATTGAAAAAGGAGGAAGATTATACATTTAATGATATGTTTGAGTTAGCGGATGAAATGGATAAAACAGATACGGAAGTTCTTGTCGCCTCTGCCTCCACCTCCGTTAGGAAGGTTCCTGTCGACGCCACCGGTTCGAAAAGTGTTCACACGTCCGACGCCACCGGTTCGAAAAGTCTTCACGAGTCCACCTCCGCCACCGGTTCGAAAATTGTTCACCCCCCCTCCTCTGCCAAAGCTAAAACTGTTTCCGTCAATATAACTATAAAGGATTTTATAGAAAACATTGAATCCTCTCTTGTTAATACACCAGATAATAAAAAAAAATATATTATAGATGGTATAATATCCATAATTAATAAGGACTATCATGATGAAATTGACCGTGATTCTACTAAAATATTAATAGATGACAAAAAAGAAAAATATAATGAGGTTCTGTCTAAATATTCAGATGTTGCAAAAAAAGAATATATGTATGAAACAACAGTTAGTGCCGGAGAAAGATTATTGATATCACTTTATAAAAATATTTATTGTAGAGAGGATAAAATAGAAATTATAAATACTACTATGGAGACTTATATAAATATAGTAAATTCAATATTAGAAATAATGGATAATCTGCTAATCTATGATAAAGATACTGATATAGAAAAAAAACTGGCACATTTTAATAAAATAGAATCCGAATTAGGTAAAAATGAAAAAAATAAAAACCTAAATGAAATGCTTTTTAACAAAATTCCTAAAAAATATGATATATTTGATGGAATAGAAGATTATAACGACCTAAACCCAAGAGATAAGTCTGATTACAATAATATAGATAAAAATATAAAATATATAGATAATAAATTGTATCAAAACACAATTTATATATTTACTAAATTATTTAATAATATAGATACAAATATTCGTTTTAAAGATAATATTGAAACCGATGATGATGAAAAAATAAAACTTGAAACAAATTCGAAATTTCAACTTTTACAAATTGAAAAAATGGAACGTCAAAAAAAATATTTCGATAATATTATTAATAAAAGAGTACAACAATCTAGATTAAAAATATTTGAAGATATTAAAAAAATATGCGAAAATAAAAAACCTGAATCTTCTGATACAAATACAAGTTTTTATTATAATTGTTTAACGGCATTAAAGTGGAATAAAAGAAATGCTACTGAAACAAATGAAAAACTGGCTGTTGTTACAGAGGAGACAGTTAAAACTAGTGAAAATAATTTTAAACTATGGCAAGTCTGGCAATGGTTAAATTGTGTGTCTAGCGCCGTAGAGGATGTCGAAGAGGGTACCGGAAAGGGTACCGGAGAGGGTGCCAAACCGGGTACCGGAGAGGGTGCCAAACCGGGTACCGGAGAGGGTACCGGAGAGGTTGCCGGAGAGGTTGCCGGAAAGGGTACCGGAAAGGGTGCCGAAGAGGGTACCGGAAAGGGTGTCAAAAAGGATGACAAAGAGGGTACCGGAAAGGGTACTGGAGAGGGTGCCGAAGAGGGTGCCGGAGAGGGTGCCAAACCGGGTGCCAAACCGGGTGATGCTCTAACTTTTAAATTAAATACTGAAACCCAAAAATTTAAAAATAATTTTTGGTCCTGTTTTAAAAAAAAAGAAAAGAATGGTGAAAATATGAAAGGAGCACAAAAATATGTAGATAACGTAGTTGATGAAGCTATAAAAATGAATAAAGATCAACTATCAGAAGAGTTGGAAAAAAAAATAATAGATACAAAAGATAAATTAGTAAAAGAAAATAATAAAAAGAACAAACCTATAATCGAATTTATTAACAATATACCCACATATTTGTCTAGTTGTCCCTCATATCTAATACCTAGTATGAAGTTATTTTTTTATACTCTTGTACGTATCATAGGATTTGGTCTTCTTGTGGTTCCAACTGGATTAGGTATATTATTATTATTTAATAGATTTATTTCTAAAATAAATATTAAAAAAACAAATACAGATGAACAATATGAAGAGATTATAAATATTTATAATGATATAAAGAAAAAGGAAAAGGATAATAAAAATGAACTACCCGTAATAACAATAGACAACTTGAAACATCGGTTTAACCCAGAGTTTATTTGGATTAGAGACATTTTTGGTCTTGATGTGATAAATATGGGTCCGTTAGTTGGGGTCAAAAATTATATAGCTAAAAAAATACCTAAATCTACAGAGTTAACCCCTATTTTTAACCATTATATTAAAGAACACACTAAACAAAATGTCAATTCATCGATTAATATGGGTAAACTTTTTTCATTAACAAAAAAATACGAAAACACAAATATAAAAAACTTTATAGAGTATGTAAAGTCTTTTCAGGATTTCAAAAAGGAGTTTAATGAACTTAGTTACACTCCTGTTAATACTACAGATAACCTTGGCGGTGTCGCTGACGATATTACTACCGTTGCCAATAACGGTAACCCTACTGTTGATACTAGAGGTGCTGCTACCAATGCCACTCCTGTTGTCCCTACAGGTGTCCCTACAGGTGTCACTCCCGTTGTCACTCCCGGTGATACTACAGTTGATACTACCGTTAAACCTGGCGGTGTCTCTCCTGTTGTTCCTAGAAACATATATCAACATTTATTTGATAAAATAAAGGGTATGGTGAATACATATAATTCAAATAATCCCATAGAATCTTATGAAAATTATTTTGGAATATATATAAATCAATCCAAAGATAATGTAATAGGCCAGTTAGATGCATTAAATTTAATTAAATCTTTCTATGATAATTATGATATGACTCTAGATGGTACAATCAGAAATTCTGATAATAAACAGACGCTTATCGATTTAATGACTGAAATTACAGCTAGAGAAAAAGCATATGACAAAAATTTACCCATAATAAATATGAATTATGTGGTTGAACAACTATCACGCATTGTAAAAGCCCACAATGATAGAAATAAAACAGAAGTAGACCTAACACTAGATTTTAATAATTTTTTACGTCAAAAATATATAAATAATACGGCGGATGCTACTAATTGTACATACAAAGAAATACATTATGTATCGTTTGATAAATACAATGAATTATTAAAGGATCTTTGTCAAGAAATAAATATTATATTGAATGATAGAGTAATAAACTACATTAAACGCTACAAAGATTACGAAGATATACTAAGCGATAATAACATAGATGATGATGATAATCCTGATAATTACGGTAGATATATAGAAAACAATGATGATTACATTGAATTGAAAAAAAATCTAGAAGAAAATTATCTAAATCGCGTATTACTCAATAACAATGATCAAGATAACGATTTTAAATTGGGCAATATAGCCGTAAAAGTTGTTGGCGACGATTACACCAAGTTTCAAATTATTGGGGAAAACGCCCTAAATGACAATTCTGGAGACACTAAATCTGAAATTGGTTCTGGCGATAACAATATAGTTGATAGTAGCGTTGCCGACGAGTCTGACGAAGACCAAACATATCAAAATTTATTTAATAAAATACAACCCCTTGTTGAAGCATATAATCAAAAACTCAAACCAGAATATAACAAAATACCTATTGAGGAAATATTAAAGTTAGATATAAATGACTTATTTTTCAAGTTTTTGGATAAGGATACTGATGTATATATGAAAGAAAATGTTGATGATTTTAATGGTAAATTAAAAATGCTTACAGACATGATAAATGGAGACAATAAAAATTTACCCATAATATCTCTAAACTATGCAATAGATCAAATAAAAAGGGTATTAAACGCACACAACAATGATAATAAAATAAAAATAATTATTGACAAATTTATAGGTGATAGATTTATACTATTTGATGAAAATAAAAATACGTATTTATTCGTGAATATAGATAAGGTGTCGTTTGATGATTACAATAATTTATTAAAATCCGCTTGTCAAGAAATAAATAATGCTTTGTATCAACAGGCAAGACAATACGTTGAAACATTTGACAGCGGTAATAAAATCATTTTAACAAAATATGGTTTAAATAACACTGAAATTCCATTTGATGAAGATCATAAATATGTAGAAAATAATGAAAAATATAAAAAATTGGTAGATGATATAACATCTAGTTATCGAGAGAATGATAGTAATAAAATGGGCGTTTTGAAAGTAAAAGTTACTGGCGAAAAATACACCGAATTTGAAATTGACGAAGAAACACAAAGTGAAGATGATGATAAAAACGACAATGCCGTTAAAGATAACAATGGCACTACAGATGAAGATCACGATAAAATTGTCGATGATAATGACACCAGTGCCGTTAATAAAACATGGCAAGATTTCATTGATGAAATAAAACCCTTTGTGGAAAAATATAATGTTGAACACCCTACAGACAAATATACCATGTTTCCCGGAATAGAAATCGAAAATATATCCGCATTAGATACAGAAAAATTAATTAAATTTTTCACACTTATAGAAATTATAGAACTAAATAAAAATGTTGAAGATTATAAGAGAAGAATCGAAAATATTAAAATAAAAATAGAAAATCCACTTTTTTTACCCATAATATCTCTAGAATATGCAATAGATCAAATAAAAAAGGTATTAAACGCACACAATCAAAAAAACCCACAAACAAATATAGATGTTAATACGTTTATAAATAGAAATATTATATCTGAAAAAAATGATCGTTATACATACAAAAATACAGATATGATATCGTTTGAAATTTACAATAATATATTAAAGGATGCTTGTAAAAATATAAATGAGGCTTTGTATAATCAATTACGAAATTTCATTGTTAAAAAAATTGACGATAAAACATTACAGAATGAAAAACTAAATGAATTTGGATTAAATCCTGTATATGATTCCACTGATAACGATTATATGTTTGTAGAAAATAATGATAAATATACAAATTTGGTAAACACTATAAAATCTAGGTATGAAGAGACTGATACTAATAAAATGGGCGTTATAACCGTAAAGGTTGATAACAATGAATATACCAATTTTAAAATTATTCAGGAAAGCATCGAAGAGGAAGAAAGTAGTACTTCACGGCCAAACGGTATTCTACCGGTACAAGATGAACAAATAAAGACAACAGAGGAAGAAGCAGAGGGAGAAACACTGATATTAAAAGAAAATGTTGTTATAACGAAACCAAGCAATGATTTTTATTATGGTGATATAGAAAAACAAATTATTGAAAAATTGACAGTAATTTCTAAACTAAAAGAAAATATAAAATATAATTTATTAGAAAATAACCAAGATATAATAGATTTTGTTGCATCTAAATTAGAAGTGTCAACAACAACTATATTAAATCATGATGAATATAATGAAAAAATAGAGTTAATAAATCAATATATATATGAGTATATTAGTGAATTAGATAATGAATTAGATGCTCAAGAAACGAAATCTGGTCTTGAAGAAACGAAATCTAGTGTTGAAAAACCGATTTCTAGTGAAGAAACAAAAAATGATGATGACAATAATGAAACATTTAATCTTGATGAATTAATTAAGGAAATTAATACAGAATGGGATAAACAATTTAATGATTTAACAAAAACTGAAAAGGAAAATTTTAAAGAAGGTCGTGAAGAAATGATAAAATATGTTATAGAAAAACTTGAATTGAATGTAAAAGAATCTTTTGAAACAAAAGTAATAAAAATACCACCCATTATAAAAGCCTATATAGAAGCCTATATTAAAGAAGAATATCCATACGATTTCGAACAAGAAAATCCAGACGATTTAGATGAAAAAGGCCAACCCGTTGAGGTAAGCAAACAATCGTTAATACCCCCGGGTATTACACCTACCCCTAATAAAACTACACTTGCTGATTATATCGATAACGAAATAGATGTATATAATAAAACCACAATGAATAATGTAAAATTAGAAAAAGAAATGATTTATTCCTACATTAATATAGATGAAGAAAAAGCTAAAACAATAGAAAAGGACACTGATGACTACAATGAACTTATGAGTGTAGTAAACCAATATATAAATATTATAATAAGCCTTAAACAGGATATTTATAATTTATTTTTTACCGCAAAAAATGATTATAATGCCCTAGTTTTAACACAAAAGGCTAATGAAATAGAACACCCTGATGTAAAGACGTATTTTGAAAATATGGAATTAAATACCGATACAAAATACAAAACAATGGGTAAAAAAGACTCAAAATATGATTTATGTATAGAGGATGCAAAAAAATATTTGAATGAAATTTATGAAGTGAAAAATAATAATAACAACCAAATAGAATCTCAAGTGGCGCAAAGTAATACTGGTCTTAGTTTGAAACCTTTACTTAAAGATCTCTATAGTTATAATACTTTATATAAATATATCAATAAAATATTAGATGAGGATGTAATATATGAACCAAAATGGAGACAATCTAAAAAAAATCTGGATGATTTATTAAAAGAAAGAAGTGTTAAAAGCAAAATGGTGTGTATTACTCATTATCGTGGCGATAATTGTAAAAATAATACTAAAGAACGAAAAAATTTTTTAAAATACACTTATGATACAGTAAATAATGTTTTATTAGCCATAAAAAAATTTTTAGATAATCAACCACCTAATGTAGATGATCAAACAACTAGTGTAGATGATCAAACAACTAGTGTAGATGATCAAACAACTAGTATAACACCCTCCCCTATTACGGTTGTTCCGGATGGGGCATCAACTGAAAATAATATTACGTATGAACATATAGAAAACAAAATTAAAAAGATAGAAGATGAATACTCGAAAAAATTAGATAGCGATTATAGTATTGATGACTCTTTTTATTATCAATATAATGGAGATACAAAAATATATTATCCAAAAACCCCCAATATTAAAGAAACTTTTACTGCTCCCCAAAAAAAACTAATATTAGAAAAGGTAGAAGACATTTTAGAAAAAAGATTAGATATAAAACAAGAACAAATTCAGCAGCAACAAAAAAAAGATCAGGAAGAAGCGGCTGAACAAAAGAAAAGAGAAGACAATGAAAAAGCTATAGAAAAAATTAAAAATGATAATAAAAAAAAAATAAATGATTTGATTAAAAAGAAACAAACATTTATTAGTGAAAATATTGTTTCAAAAAGTCAAATGGATTATTTAACAAACGAAATAAATATAACAAAAGATTTATTAATTAAAAATTTTGAAAATGATGAAACTACATTGACAGATGATACAATCAATAAAAATTTTGAAGAAAATTTTAAAACAAAAGCTAATTCAATAATAAAAGATTTTTATGAAAAAGTAGAAAAATTAAGAAACCAAGTTTATTTAATTTATAGTGGTCATGATGTTAATGAAATATTCAAAGATTTCATTCAAAATTATTACAGACAACAACATATAGGGGATAATTTAATAACTAAAATATTTGAAGATACATATAAAGATTTTGAAAAAGGTATAGGCATTATTAATCTATTGACCAATAAAGAAAAACATCTAAACGATTTAATTTCAAGAATAAACACTTTTATCTCTAAACAAAAAGATATATTAAATATACTAAATTATTATAATTTTTATGATAAAAACCAAAGAGAAATTCGTATGAAGGCTTATATAAACCTAGCTGATAAATTATCTACAATAAAAAATGCTGATACAGATATATATACCGCTACAGGAGAATTTCAAAAGGCTATTAACGAAGATACTAATTCATTAAAAAAATCAATTAAAGATTATCACGAAGAATCATTTGAAAGAATAAAAAATGAGAAAATCGAAGAATATAAAGAGACGAATATACCTGTTGTTAATAATATTCCAGATATTGATAAAAAAATCAAAAAATATTTTACTGATAATGCAACAAAATATAATGAAATGAAAAAAGATGCTATTGGTAATGAATTAGAAATAATCGATACCCAATCACCAAAGGTTATGCGTGATGATGACTTCAGACAAAGACTTGATGGATTTTTAAAAACAATGAAAGAGTATATAAACACATTGAATGCAAAACGATTAAATGAGATAGAACAAAATAAAAAGCAACGTATAGATAGAGGAAAAGATATCAATAATATTAATGAAGCAACAGATTTAACCCTTATACAAGATACTACAGAAAAACCCTTAACTGAAAATGATAAATTGAAAAATAGTTTTATAAATATACTTTCACAAAAGTATGGAAATGATATTGAATTAATAACAAAGTTTGTAAATAACGCTTATTATTGTACTACTACAGCAACAGCTTTAGAAAGTCAAAAAACATGTCCTAGTATTACAGAAATATTTGCGAATGAGGATGATATTATAAATAGTTATTATCAAGTATATTGCAAGTCTTTATTCGAGAATATAACATCTTTTTTAACAATAAATAAACCATCTGATACTAGTATAAAGGGAAAACAAACAGATGATTATAAACTTTATACTAAAACCAAGGGTAAAATAAATGAAATAATTAGAGATTTAAAAACTACATTTAAAGATCATGCAAAAATTAAACAAAAATTAATTGACATAGAAAATTGGCTAGAAACTGATACACCTAAAAATAGAAACGAATTACATAGAGAATGTACAACAAACAATACAATTATCAAAAAAATAACTAATAATGTAATTAAATGGTTGGTAAATCTTTTAATTACATTTGTTAAAACAAACGAATCTAACGAATCTGATAGTAAAACTATGAAATATATACAAAATCAAGGTACTGATGAATATATTAAGGAAATAATTTACGCAAACGGTATTAGTAGCATAAGTTTTAAGCTCGATGATGAAACAGTAAAAAAATTATTGGAGGCAATTAGGAATCATCCTTCCTTTCAAACAGAAAATCATTTTTTATTAAAAAAGGCACCTGTAATAACGAGACCTCGTTTTTATTAGTTAGTGTATATTTGTCTCCATCTATGGTTTCATATAAAAACAATATTTTATATGAACCAAATAAAATTCATACAGTAATCTCAATCAATTTTCTGCGGAAAAAAACCATATAAAAAATAACAAAATATCATAAGAAAGCAAATAAAAATGGAAATAATTGATATTGATTTTAATGACCTTGAACCTATAACAATGAAAATGGATGAAAAATCTACATCGTCTTCTCTAGGTCCTGGTATCGAATTGCTCATGAATGACAAAAAACGTTCTTCCAATAATATCATGAATGTTGATTTAGGCGAATTGGATGATTTAGAAAAGGAATTAAACGATCTATCCAAAAAAACAGAATCTAATGCCAGTTCAACATTTGAAGGAACTACCAAAACAATCAGTGATTTTACTTCAAACTTGTTTAATTTTGGGGGGTCTAAAAAAAACACAGTATCCTCGACCGGAAATAATGGAAACCAGGAAACAAATCCGCATTTAGGGCAAGCCACAAAAGAGACATTAGGATCAACGAAAACGTGGGATGGGTTTAGTAAGATGAATGAGATGGAATCCGGTTTTTCCGCAAATGTCCCTAAATTAAATGAACGCGAAAAACGACGTAAACAAAAATTAATGTTAAAAAAGTTGGAAGAATGGAATGAAAAGGGTTTGATAAAAAACATTTCGCATTTGAACAGCGAATCCTCCTATGAAGATATTGAAGATGAATACGAATCCGCATTAGAAGATAAACGTAAAAAAGACAGTATAAAATTACAAGGGTGGTGGTTTATGACATTTGTCAATTCCATTGAATATGCAAACGCCGCATTTAATCCATTCGACATTAATTTGGACGGATGGGGTGAACAAATAAGTGAGGATATTGATAGTTATGAAGATATATTTAATGAATTGCACGATAAATACAAAGGTGGTAAAATGTCGCCGGAATTATCGTTGTTATTGCGGATTGGATTTAGTGCAGCGGTTGTAAATTTCACAAATAAAGCACTTTCAAGTGCTACCCCCGGGTTCAATGATGTTATTCGACAGAGTCCCGAATTAATGAAAATGTTTACCAATGCCACTGTAAATACAATGAATCAGTCATCGCCTGGATTTGCATTTGCCAATAATTTAATGAATCAACCAAACCAAGTGAATCAATCGTTTGGTCCCCCCCCACCACCGGTAGAAACAAAAAATATGCCACGACAACCGCGTGCAGGAAACAGTATGACTTTTACAGAACCCCCGTCCAATCGACCAGATATTCAACGTGCTCGTGGAGAAAATCAACCAACAATGTTTCAAGAAAAGGGGGTTGATATAAATCGTTCTTTTACATCCGCGAATGAATCAAAAACGATTTTTACACCTTCGCCCAATTCACAACCACCATCACAAAATTCAACTATTCCAACACCGGTTGCGCAAATGTTTCAAAAACCAATACAGACGCAGCCGCAATCAAACAGACCAGATATGCGGGGACCCCAGAATTTGGATTTAGAAAACATATTTTCTGGTTTGAAAACAAAAACAGAATCAAATCATCAAATAAAACAACCACAAAATCATGAAAATAACATGACGGATTTCTATCCAGATTCAATATTGGAATTGAACAGAGAATCTTTGGAGAACATGCAAAACCAACAAACCCAACAAAACCACATTTATAATAATGACGACAGTCTAATTTCAATAAGTTCTTTGAAAAGTATTCAACAGGGTGCATCGATGCCAAAAAAATCACGTCGTAAAAATAGAAGTGATAAAAACCAAAATACTGTTTCTTTAGATATATAATTTTATAGATTCATGTGTTTACATGTTGACAATATATGTCATAGACGTACATATGTGTTTCCATTTATAGTCTCATGTATAAACTATTTTTTACATGAAACAAATAAAATCCATGCAACCAATAAAATCCATGCAATCAATATATATAAATAATAAATTATGTAGATATAAATATAAATATATATAGTATTGATACCATTCATCATGTGGGAAAAATACCATTTTTTTATTAATACATATATAAAAACGATAGTATACATGACCAAATTATATTATTGCAATAAATACATGCGGTTTGCAGTAGATAGTTATTTGAATATCATCGAAAAAATATCGTTTCCTTTTTCTAGTTATTTAAGAGAACCCATGTGTAAAAAGAGTTGGATATCATTTTACAACGTAGATTATTATGTTTCTCATAGACAATCCAGCTTTTTTTCTTGGTTCTATAAAATCAAACCAACAGCCTCGTCCAATAATAATGAAGAAGAAACATCAACCGTCGATGTAAAGCCACAAGAAAAAAGTCAATATCTCGACATATGGAAACGTTTGTATGGTTCTCCAGAAGAAATGGAAATACAAAAGGGAAATGCAAACAACAACGGTTTTTATCTTTTTGAAAAATATTTTTCGTTTGATCCAATTACAGAATATCATGTTTTGCATTATCCAATCCACCTGATTTTTTCTAATTTTAAAAAAAAAAGAGGGTCAACACATATACACAATAATTTACTTTTAAAATATGAAAATCATTATTTGTCTAAAATTGTATATTTGTCAAACAATGATTCGATTGACATATTTTCGTATAATAAGAACGCTGTTTTGGACGAAGAAACACATTCGACTCTCGTTTCTCACCCCATTTCTAAATCCATTTCATTGTATGATATATTCCCTTTTATGAAACAAATTTCATTGGTAAACGAAGTTATCCCAATACCCGTTTCAAATGTTCGTTTTATTACCGTGCAATATGTTCATCCTAAAATGAAAGAACCCATTGAAATGGTTATTGGGGATGAATATTACATTGATGGAAATGAACTGTTTTCATTTTCGTTCATATTGCGTTTTCTTTATTACCAAAAAGAAGATTTTTACTTTGATTATAATTATAAAATCGAAATTATTGATTCGTCAATGACCCAAATCGAATTAAAATGGAATAAATACATTTTAATTGAGACGGATTCTTATTCGATTTGTTTTATTTAGAGATGGTTTGCTAAAAAAAGCAATGTGTATTTATATTGTATATTTTGCAGTACTTGGTACATATGCATGTTTTTTGTAATGCAATAAAATAATATTTAGAAACATATATAATGTCTCGTGGTAAAAGCGTTCGACGTAAAAATAAACATTCATTAAGAAGAACCAGCAAATCGACATTTCACGGTTTACATAATTGGCACAATCATTTGTTCACCCATTTAGGATGGATGGTTTTAGCAAAAGAACGTGGATACAATGATAAAATAATGACTTATAAATCATCCATACATCGAATAAAAACAGAACTTGAAAAAAAAATACACGATTTGACCGATTCTGATCGCAAAGAAGACCTCCGTATTTTGTATCATAATATATGTGTTCTTGAAAAACATGCAAATATGGATTTTTAGTATTTTTGACGCCATGTGTGATTTCATACAAAACAAATATTTTGTATGAAAAGAAACGGGAGAACATACATTAAAAAATGTGAGAAAAACATCAATGCATTAAATCGGTCATTTCAATAAACTTGTATGTAAGACCCACCTCTGTTTTGGTTTCCCAAATACCCGCAATTTTTAATACAATGTGTGTTTTTTTATTTATTTTGTCAAAATGAATATTGTTAGGGTCAAATACACTTTTTTGTTTAGTAATACCCCCCTCAATCGAAAAGTCTTTCCATAAACCGTCTCTATTGGTTGGTTGTTTCGTTTCATCGTCTTTATAAATCTTTATTCTGCCTTTATTCACAATTGCTGCTAAATTGAAAACACTTGTTTTTTGAATATTGTGATATTTTTTATAATATTCAATGATTTTTTGTTCTAAATCATTGATTTTTTTTATAATAAACAAATTATGTGGGGTGTATGAATAAAAATATAAATAATTATTTTGTTTATAATGATCATTGTATGTGTTTTTAGAAGAAATAAACACATCGGATTTGTTGTAAAACGTGTTGTTTATGGGAGAGGCGGAAGAAGACATTGAATTGAATAACAATTGGACTTCAATATAAATCCCGTTGATTGTTATAAACATGTCAGAATAAATCAATTTCGTAAAAATTCCGTCTTTAATTGCGTTTTTACGGGTTTCTAAAAAGGATATGTTCTCATATGGAATTTCTAAATTTCGAAATATAATTTTCATATGTTTTAAATATACATGGTTTTATAAGAAAAAATGTTTATATTGATTTTATGGTTTCCTCAAATATCAAATGAATATATTATATACATATTATAAATGAATTTTTATTCCAATAATCAAATTTTATACAACTATTATAATACAACTGTTTATAAAAATCAATATCAATCCACTTTTCAAAATGGTGGATACATACAATCCACTTTTATTCATCCAAAAGGAATTTCTCATCCCCCACTTTCCATCATTCAAAATGGTAAAAAAACAGATTATCAAACCGATAAAATATCACTTTTTTCCACAAATAATTGTCAAACAATTCAGGATGTTATTCCTAAAAAAGAAACTGGTCTACTTGATTCGATTGATGCTTCATTCGCAAAATATTTAGAAAAATATGGTCTAAACCGCCAAGAAATACATTCTTGGTTGGTCATACAACATCTACCAATTACAAACACTACATCTAATCTTTATGTTATTTTATTATTACAAACGAATTCTGCCTCCGGTATCGCCGGTGTATTGCCCGATTCTTTAGATCAATGGATTCTACAAAGTCAAAATATGGAATCAAACCGGACGTGGATGAGTCATTTTATGAATAGTGGTTCTGTTTCTATAAATATAAATGATTATTTGGCTGGGTATTCCAATGAAATGACGGAAACACAATATCATATTTGTGAAAATAATAATGTTGTTTTAATTAAAAAACCGATATTGTCTTCTTTTATACCAAATCAACCAAATCAAGTGATGGAAGGATTAAATAATTATAACATTGTAGGTTCTAAAACTATAAATAATACACAATCCAGTATTACATTAACAGAAAGTGATATTGTCGAATACCCTCTTAATAAGGGCAACAATGGCGGTTATAAAATGGTGTGCGATGATTATACCCCGGATACCACCAATTTTTATTATCATGAAAATAAGGAAGATGTTCGTTCTATTTTTTTTATGGCGTTTTTTTGGATATTAATACTATTTGTTGGTTTTCAAATTATCATGTGTATTTATTGGTTTAATAAACATCATACAATAGAAACAAGTGTATTTGGATATGAATTTTGGTTAAATAACATATTGTACATTTTGCTTGTAACAATTTTTGCATTTTGTTCTCTCACATTAATTGTTTCAAAGCAATATAAAGTATATACTTACAATACGACGATATTTGTATTTTTTTGTTTATGGTTTATATGTGAATTTTTCAAAATTTTTTATAAAAAATATTATCTTTGCATACAAAAAATGAATGTGGTCGTAATAGCCTATTTAGTGAGTATTTGGATCACTCTCCTTATTTGTGGATTTTATAGCGAGTCAAAATTAAATTTTGAAGATAAAAATCCTAATCATTTTATATTTTATATTATAACGACAATGTATTTTATAATGGCAATATTTTGTCTCATGTATATCGCACCACCAACGCCGACACCGACATAACCCATAAAATAAATCATGTTTTGGGTTTTCATGTTTTTTTTGTCTCCATACATGATTTCATACAAAATAATGGGAGAATATACATTTGTATTGTGAATAAAAACCAAAACAACCAAATAGTTTGTAAGATTATGTAAAAATGTAATATTTTCTATAATATAATGACTTCTCAAGATTCACATGCAAAATTAAATATATATTCAAATCTAGAATTACATTTAGATTATTATGAAACCAGTGTATATAAAAATCAATACAAAACCACTTTTCAAAATGGTGGATATATAGAATGTTCTCTTTCGTATCCCAAAGCAACAGTAGAACCCAATCTAACTATTTTTGACAATGGAAATAAATACGATTATCAAACAAACGAACTTTTTCTTTTTTCTACAAAAAACAAAACAACCATAGAAGAAATTATTCCAGAAGAGGAAGAACCACTTATACAAGCTATTTTGCACGACACACGTTTTGCTTCACAATTTCATAAATATATATCTATTAAAAACAATGCAGCAGGTATTTTAGTGATAAAACATGTTCCAATTACCAATGGACAAAATCCATTGTATGTTATTTTTGTTCTTCAAAAAAGAGAACAAACATCCCCTGGTTCTATTAATAAAATAAATAATATCGACGAGATGGTTTCCCACTCTGTTCAAACAAGTGATTCTACCCCGTTTGCATCCTATCAACCACCATTGACATTTTCATTAAATTCAATTATTTACAGCTCGCCTTTTATAAACAACAAAAAAAACAAAACAGAACATTTTACGATTGACGATTTTGTAGTAAATAAATCTAAAAATGTTTATTTAATGATAAACTATTTGTGTGATATAAATGTCTCCTCTCTGGAAAGGACAATAAAAGAAGGCCTCGCTATACTTGGCAAAAATAGAAAAGGAGAAACCGGGATGGCGATTGACGCGTCTTTCGGTGGAATAATAGACGAAAGAGGTGAAATAATACCAGATGCATCTGGAACTATACCTGGAATAATTGATTCTTATGCAATTGGAAATAGTGAAAACAAAATTATATGTGATTATATTACACCGGATGAAGATAAAACTGAATTTTACAAAAGAAATTATTCATCAAACAAAATAAATATTGCCGGTTATGTCTCTATTATTATTATTATTTTCATTTGTCTTTTTTTATTTTGTTTTTTTAAACGGGATGTTTTATCTGGTATATTACAAAAAATCAAAGATTTTTTTGTAATTTATTATGTGGAAGCAGAATACACAATTATATTTATTGGGACAGTATTATTGGTGATTTTGGGAATTCTAAATATATTATCTTGGTATGTGGTAATTGCTTTATTGGGATTTGGTGGATTATTTGCGACCAGTTGGTCTATAGATTACGCTAATAATTGGAAAAAAAAACACCAATTATTAAAACAAAAGGATATACAAAGATAAAATCTAAATATATCCTTTTGTTTTTTTCTTTCTTTAATAAAAGGTATAGTTGAATGAAAACAGAAGAGAACATGGATGGAATGGACAACAATGGACACTTTAATAATGATTTTAATGATATCGCCAAAAGTATACTTTTAAGTACAAAAGAAAACGGAACAAATAAATATGGTTATCTTGACAATGATAAACACAAAATGCAATGCAATGAAATAACACCCCCCCTAAAAAAGAATTTGCCTGAATTACCGGATTTTTTTAAAAACAAAAATTTTATTCTATTATTCCTTGCTCTTTTTTTTTATAATTTGTTTTCTTATTATTTAGTCTATATAATTCAAACTCAAACTGTCGATAAAGAAAACAATATTTACGATGTAGTTGTATTAACAATATATCATATTGTTGGCATTTATCCCCATTATTTTTACAAAAGTAAATTAAAAATGAAAAACTATATTGTCATTAGTTTTTTTCTTTTTTTGATTGTGTGTTATTACTCCATTATGTATGCCGGTACGAAAATTTTGCCAAAATACATGAAAGATGCATTTGGCAATGATTTTATAAAAAACGGTTATTTATTTGGTGTTCAATTTTTTGTTTTATTTCCAAGCATTTTATTTTTTATATTTGTGCTCTTATCCTTTTATCGTAATATGTATAATACTTTCGAACAGTTCGTGGGTGAAATAGTCAATAAAATAAAAAACATATATTTATCATGACGTGTAATACCCCCCCCATTAGCTAACGAGATATTTGACCTCCATGTTTCATATAAAATAACTGTTTTATATGAAATACGAAAAATAACTAAAAATCATAAAGTAGAATTACACGAAGGCATTGCGATTTCTCTTTTTGGGGTTAATGACTTTAATGTACTAACTCTTTTTGGATCCATTATTCTTAAACTAAAATTATGAGAAGATGTGTTAAAATAAAGAGATGGTATAGAAATGATTTCTTTAGTGTCTTTATTATAAATGACATCTTTTGCTTTTTGTAGTTTTTGTTTGTTTACTCGTTCTGTTAAAAATATTTTTAATTGACGGGTTTCATCATTGTTTAAATTTTGTTCTATTGCATATTTATTCGCAAAATAATTCAACTTTTGAATCTTTCTCATTTTATCCAATTTATTCCAGTTTTCTGTTTTATTGTATTGTTTTTCTTGTTCTAATAATAAATCTATATCAAATGGACGATAATTGTTGTCCGGATTATTTTCATAATAAGGATATTTAGTTTGTTTTTCCGGATGTATTTTTGATTTAGGTTCTTCATATTGAATAGTATCTTCATTTGTTTGTTTTTGCATAATTATGCTGTTTTTTATGTTATTGTCGTAGGGTTGAATAATTGGCGGAAGAAACGGTGTTTGTGATGGACGCATTTCGTTAATTTCTAAATCTTGTAAACATAAGATTGCTTCATTTGATTTTTCAAACGTATTTGGTGGTAAAATCTCTTTAGAAAGAAATACACCATTACCGCCACCAGTTGTATGTGGTCGTATGTGCGATTTTTCATTTATATATCCCGTTTTTGTCAATGTTTTATTTGTATGTTTTACACCACGTTTTATTTTAATTTTAAAGGTGTCTTCTAATTCTAAATGTGTATTCGTATTAATATCTTTATATTCTGTTGTCGTCATTTTTATCTTTATATAAAATAATAGCATTTTACATTTATCTTCTTTCACGCGAATTTATGAAAACAGACAAACAAAAAAAGATGGCTATTTGGGCGAACTATGAATGTTCTTTTCAAAAACAGATGGAAAATAAAAGAGAACCTACTGATATTATATGTCAATCTTATGAAGAAAATAAAAAAAATGAAGAAAATGAAAAAAATGAAGAAAATATGGACAGTTCTAAAAATAAAACGGATGACACTCATTTTGCAAAACGAATTGTTATTGAGCAAAAACAAAAACGGGTAATCAAACACAAAGAAAAACAAAAACGGGTAATCACAAAAGAAAAAAGGTGGATATTAACATTAGATGATTATAATAAAGAAAATCAAAAACAGTTTTTGCAATCAATTTATAATAAATACATGACAATATATGATGATTCCACGGATGAAGTGTCATTGGAAGTAAAATACAATGATTTGTATAAACAATCTATTGAAAAAAGAGAACGCATTGTATTTCAAGAATTATATAAAAAAATATATGGATATAAACGTCAAGACATTGAAAAAAATATACTTTGTCCAGAAAAAAGAATAAATTTTCCATTTGTCTTGCAAAAAATAATTGATTCAAACTTCGTTTGTTTTTATTGTCATGACACCGTTCAAATTTTATATGAAAACGTGAGAGAACCAATGCAATGGACACTCGATCGTATTGACAATTCGTTTGGGCATAATATAGATAATGTGGAAATCGCTTGTTTGAATTGCAATTTGCGAAGGAGAACAATACATTATCAAAGGTATTTATTGACGAAACAATTATCAAAAATTCGAAAAATCGGTTTATTGACAGACCCCATTGTGGAAGATGGTTTTTTATAGTGATTGTATTTTACACCATTGAAGATTAAATGTCTATTTGGCCCTATTTATAGTTTCATATAAAATAATATTTTTTGTATGAAACAATAAATGTAAACAAATCCAATAAAAATCCAGGGTAGTAAAAAACGTGTAGTATGTATCATGCCAAAATTAATTTATATAACAAGGTGGATCTAATTTTAAAAATAAGAGAAGGATATTTATAAAAAAAGCGTTTGCATTCAGTTTTGCG
>Ga0114975_10000744_pt1 | contig 24085 bp, 4 predicted proteins | sample S_130626_EF_Meta_FD_87031 | JGI IMG/M metagenome (GOLD analysis project Ga0114975, IMG submission 87031) | Freshwater microbial communities from Lake Simoncouche, Canada to study carbon cycling - S_130626_EF_MetaG | ecosystem: Environmental > Aquatic > Freshwater > Lake | place: Lake...
AGCTAGCAGCATTAAATTATACAGAGATTAATACAGGATGTATCTGGAGACATCTAACAAACCCAGAGATATATAACACGTTCTACAATTCTATAGAACCATATGTAATTGAATATCCTTTCTCTTATGCATACCAAGATGAAATCTTACAGAATGTAAAAGACTACACTAAAGCATATAGATATTGGACAAATGGTCAAGGTGTATTTAATTACAATGATAAGGTGGAAACTGATGATAGATGGTTCAATAAAGCTATTCTATATAATGGTCAACAGTCAACTGGTGTATTAGAACTAGTTCCTAAGCCTATGCATAATATGAAAGAGTATTTAAAATACCCTATGTATAATGCTGATAGTAAAACTATTACATATACGAAATCAGATAATTTTTATCAATATAACACTTTTTGGGGATTAGTTAAAAATAAATCCCTACCTTTGTTCTTAACAAGTTGTGAAAGTCTTTCTATAGACAAGGTAGTAAATCAACTTAACATGGACTATGGTAAACGTTCATTCAAGAAAGAACCTCTAAGAGCAAAAGATCTGAAGGTGAGACACATCTTAGACAACAGAAGTGATGCACACCTAGTCAGTCAATTCATTGTAACACCATCTCAAATCTCTTATAAATAATGGCTAATAAAATCATATGTACATGTGGACATTCCTGGGATAAATCAGATTCTAGTAAGAAAGATGCAACAGTGTGTCACATCTGTGGAAAGAACAATATGAAGGATGGTGGATGGTTAGAGAAATATTCAGAGGGTGGAAGAATGCAAGAATACCAAGAGAACTATAATGATAATACAACATCCTATCCTCCAGGATTTGTAGGTATGGGTAATGATACAACAGGTAGAAACTATTCTCCTGCATGGGGTGGACAGTTTGAAGATGGAGGTAAAAAAGGTCCTGGAGATGATATAGATAAAAAAGAAAAAGCTAAAAAGATTGTAGAAATTGCTAGGAGAAGAATAGTAAATAATGATTATGTGGAAGTACCTGAAGATATTAAAAATGCATCTTATGCTGAAGGAAAAGATCCATATGGTTGTATTGGAGGTGTATGTACAATAGCAAAAGAAGCAGGAGCTCTTCCTAGAGTATATTGGTCAAATACAGGTTTTGCAAAAGATGCTCCTAATTTAGGATTTCCTAATAATGGATATGGATTAAAAGGTATACAAAACTTAGAACCTGGAGATTTTATACAATATCTTACAGAACCTGAAGGAAAAGATGAGGAAGGTAATGTTAAATATATACCTAGACATACACAAATCTTTTTAGGAGTAAATCCTGATACTAAACAATATGAATTTTTTGATAATCAGAATAAAGCAATGATGTCTTATCCTGAATCAATGATCAAAGATAAGTTAAAAAATACCAAACATCCTTATGACTATGGTGCTGTAATTTATAAAAATAACCCTTTTCATCCTGCTGCTAATTCTTTTACAGATGAAACATTACAAGATGCTAAAAATAGAGTAGATTCTATTAAAAGAGAAAAAGAAACTCCTACTAAATATAAGTATAGTATTAGGTCTGATGCAAAAGATTATAATAATGATACTAAAGATATAATGAATACATTTGTTAATTATGCAAATGATAATAATAAACTTAATAATCTAGTATCAAAACTTGAAGTTGATAAAGAAGAAATTCATGATTCTCTTTTGAACGTATTTGGTGAACTTGGTCAAGAAAATAACTGGACTAATACAGGAAAAGGAGTTAAATCAAAACTTGAAAACATTGCAGAAAAAACAATGGCATTTTTTGGTGGTGGTAAAAATTATTCTATTGGTCCTGGTCAAAATAAATTTAGTAATATACCTAAAGATTTAAGAGATAAATTTGGAATTAAATCTACAAAAGATCTTTATAATTTAGAAAAGGTGATTCCTTTAATGGTTGGTCAAGATATTTTAAATAAAAAAACATTAAGAAATTGGGGAGAAAAAAATTTATTAAGTGATAAACTTATAGGTCATACAGATAACGTAACTCCACTAATAGCAGATGATTTAAAAGGAGGTGTTGGAAGATGGAGTCCTTATTTAAGAAATGAATATGGATTAATATCAAATAACAAAAGACTAATTAATAATAATGATCTTATTCCTTTTAATACAGATGTAGTTCCTAATTATGATCCTACTATTGGATTTTTTATGAATCCACATAAGTTAGATGAAGGATCATATCCTGATAAAGTATTTCATAAAACAGATGATAACTTGCAAAGAGAATTAGTAACTCCTAGCAGTGAAAAATTTCCTGATGAACTGTCTCCATTTACTGTAATTTCTAAAAAAAGAGATGGTGGATATATGAGTAAAGAAGTGCAGTTTGCTATGGGTGGTTCTATGCCTGGTTCTGTAGGATTCACATATGCACGTACAAATAATCCTGCTCCTTCTAATGGTCCATATGCTAAGAAGACAAAAGCTAGTGCACAAAATGGTGATCAGTTACATCCAATAGATCTTCATCTTCCTATTTATGAAAAACCAAAACTTTCATTAAATCCTTATGCATTTTATGTACACCCTAAACAAGATGTACATGTTGCAGGAATAGGTGCACATGCTCAAGATAATATTAATGATAGATTAAATTTAAGTGGTGGGTTACATTCCACTTCTGTATTATATCCTGGTGGTGAAAAAATGTTTATGAAACCAGAATACCATGTAGGAATGAAATATAGATTTGATGAAGGTGGTTCAATGTCTTATTATCAACATGGACTAGATTGGAAACCAAAGAGTATGGAAGAAGGAGGATGGTTAGATAAGTATGAAGTTCCAAAGAATCAAGATGCTAAATATGTTCTTCCTAGATTTGATATGCCTAGAGCAATTAGTGAATCTACATCTATGGGAACTAAAATAGATGAAGAAGCTATGAGAGAAGCTTCTATAAGTAGTCAAAGAAAAAAACAAGGTGAGATTAAAAAAGCTGCTCCTAAAAGATCAGCAGTTTCTAAAGCTTGGGCTATTGCTACACATCCAATGACTGCATTAGCATATAAAGCTAAAGGACAAGATATTCCTGAACACTTTGAGATGGGTGAAACTAATCCATTAGAATATGCTACAGATGTATTGAATCCTGCTACATATGTACAAGCTGCTGCTAATACTGGTGAAGGACTTCAAACAATGATTACACATCCTCAAACTATAGGAGATCAACTTCTTCCTACATTAATGAGTGCTGCAACAGTCTTACCATTAGTACATGAGATACCTGGAGCAAACAAACTTGCAAAACAAGTTGGTAAAACACTTATAGATATTCCAAGAGCTAAGAATATTAAAGAAGCAATAGGAAGAGTTGCTGGAATTCCTTTAGAGAAAGATATTCCAAGAATGGCAGCTCAAGATGTTAAATCTTTTAGACAAGTTCAAGAGATAGGAAGACTTAAAGCAACAGGAGCTTCATCAGCTAACCAAATGAAATATGCTTTAGAGAACAATATTCCAGAAGAACACTTTCAAAAAGTATTTGGTAGATCTAGAGAAGAAGCTCAAAATTTATTAAATACAGGATTTGGTCAGCAAGAAGCTTCTAGATCTGCTGGTATAAGAAATAGCATAAATTTACAAAGACCACCAAGACCAAATCCTGAACTTGCTAGATTGAGAGCACAAAATACATTTGAACCTGTAGATATGACTCCTGAAGAGATTGCTCAATCTAATAGAAGTGCAAGTTTTAATGATGATGGATTTTTTGATCCTCCTGAACCTCAGGGTGCGGATATAGATGTGGATGTTGCTAGAGATCCTTATAATATTACTACACCTATTACAAGACAAAACTTTAATTTATATACATCAACGGATGATGAAATAAGAGATTTTGCAAGAAGAAACAATGTACCAGAGGAACGTTTATTTGATACACGTAATAGATCTCAGAATATTCAGGATGCATTAGATAGATTTAATCCTTCTCAATATATAAGAAATTTTGACGATGAAGGTATTCGTTTAAATAGAGGTAGAACTTCTGTTCCAAGATCAGAAACTTTATCTCAAGAATTAAAAAGAAATATTAATGATCAAGGAAATAAACTTAGTAATAAATTAGGAGACTTTATAGGTGAGCAAATACAAAACTACCCATACTATTCTGGGGAAGTTCAACAAAAAGTTCCTGGTTTATTTTTAAATGAACCAGGTGCAGGAGGTTTAAAGAATGTTTCTAAAAAAGTTAACTTTGCCCCAGAAGGTATTCAATCAGGAGATGTGTTTACAGGAAGTACAAACACATCACATAGTTCATATCTTCCTCAGATAAAACAAGTGTTTAAATATACTAAAGGAGATCCTCAGTTTCTTGGTTATAAACCAATGAATTCATTAGGATTTTTATCAGGATATGGATATGAAGGAGAAGATATTGCTAAATACTTAAACTCAGAAATAGATGAACAAATAAAAAGAGGTGTTCTTCCAAAAGATATATCTAGACCTTATTTAAAAGATGAAAGTGTAATGCTTCCTCATTATGGAGTTAAGCAACATAAGAAAGGTGGAGTAATAAAAGATGACATGGGACAATGGGCACACCCAGGAGAGATAACAGAAATAGGAAGTAATAGAATAACAATGCAAGGAGTGGACTATCCTGTATTAGGAATTTCAGATAAAGGTGATACAAAGATGATGCTCCCTGGAGAAGAATATAAGTTCAAAGGAAAGAAGGTTACAGAATACCCTATGAAGAAAAATGGTGGATGGCTTGATAAATATAAATAAAAAGTTTTAAATTTACAATATGAAAGATCAAATCTTAAAAATTGCTGGTGTTAAATCTGAAAAGGAATTCTACAAGAAATATCCTACAGAAGAAGCTTTTCAAAAAGCTCATGGTAAAGAGTTTAAAAAAGCTAAGCTTGGAGCAGCTATGGTTCCTGAGGCACAATCAGGATTTATGGCAGGACATGGTAGTGTTCATGATCATAGACCAATGACAGAATTCAATGGTAGAGTGGTTGCTATTTCTGATTTAAATAAAATGAGAGAAAAACCTATAAAAGATCCAAAACCTGTTTCAGCATGGGAAGAGTTAAGTGATATAAATAATTACACTTCAGATAGGGGTGAGCAGAAATCTCTTAAAAAAGAATATGAGGGAATTAAGGATAAGTATAAAGGACTCACTCTTAATCAATATGTTGCAGCTAAAAGAGATGCTGATAGAACTTCTGTACTACTTGGTAATAATGAAAGATATGGTAAATACTTTGATGAAAGTGGTAAGATTTTACCAAATGCAGATCTTAGAAACATTGATCCATATTTAAGATTTTATAAAGAAAAGTTTCCTAAACAATCTAAACTATCTACAGAAGATGTATTAGGAACATGGAATGGTATAGAAGGTGGGTTTCCTAGTTATGAGGGTTATGTTAATGAAGGATATAAAAAGCCTTTAAAAGCACCTATGAAAGAAGGTGGACAACTTCACAAGCTTCAACAACTTACAGACTTTGGTAATCCTCCAGTAGCACAAGATGGATATATATCATCACTTGGTGCTACCCCTAATATTCTCTCTGGAGCATCTAGTGGTTTTGATTGGACTATGGGAAATCAACAACAACAATCTTTAATCCCTCTTCCTAATATACAAAATCCAAATCCTGTTCCTTCTTACATGAATATAAAACAAGGAAGTGTAGCATCTGGTGGAGCAGGTACTAATGAAGAAATAATGAATGCTTCTAAGAATGCTGTAAAACCTTCTAGTGCTATGAAAGGTCCTGGTGCAGCACAATTAATAGGTGCAGGTTTTCAAGTGGCACAAGGAATACAAGAAGCTGTACAAGAGAAGAAACAATTAGCAAATACTAGAAGAGATCAACGTCTATCTGAACTTTCTTTACAAGCTGCTAATTCCTCAAGAACAAATCAACCAAAGCGTCAGTATTACAATCCTGCAGACTATGCACAAATCAATCCTAACGCAATGGGAAGTAATACAAACTATCTTCAACTTCAAGATGGTGGTGATGTTAGTGGTAATCCTACAGAGATACAAAATACATTTGCTCCTATTGATCTTTATGAAGGTCTTGAATATGAGCCATTAAATGATTCTGATAATGTTAAACAATATGGAAGAGGTGGATTTATGAGAGCTGATGCTGGTAGTACAATAGGTGGAGCAGTTGGTGGTGTAGCAGGATCTTTCTTTGGACCTATAGGAACTATGGTGGGTAGTCAGCTTGGTGGATTGATTGGTGGAGCTTTTGATAGAAGTGATGAGAAAGCAGCTAAGGCAGCAGCAGCAGCTGAAAAGAATACACAGAATGCAGCATTTTCCTCATTCCAAAATGCTAATAAAGGATTTATGGAAGATGGTGGATGGATGAGTCATGACTGGCAACCTCAAGTGATTTCACAATTTGATGGTCATCCTATTAAGAGTCTTTTAACAAAAGATCCTATGATGGATACATTAAGAAGTGGTGGTCATATTTCACAGAACAATATGTTCCCTCAAGATCAATATGCTCTAGGTGGTGATCTTAAAACTACATGGGGTGGATATGCAGAACCTATTTCTAAAAACCCTTATGATGAAAGTGAGACAGTTATGTTCAGAGGAAAATCTCATAGTGAATCTGATGGTAATGGACATACAGGTATAGGTGTGAAGTATGGTGATGGTGGAAGTGATTCTTACACAGACTATGCAGAATATGGTACTAAAGATGCTGATGCTGATGTAGAAGTACAACGCAATGAACCAGCTAAAAAAATCAATGGAGATCTTGTAGTTGGTGGTGGAATGCAAACTTCTAAAGAAGCAGCAGCTTATGCTGGAGATAAAAAGTTTGCAGGAAAGAAATTCCAAACAAATATTGCAAACATAGCTAAGCATGATGCTAAACTTAATAAACAAAAAACTAAGATAGTTGAATCTATAGACAATCATGATGATTATACACCAATTGGAATATTAAAGATGAATGCATTGAAAGCTATGCTAACTGGTATAGATGGAAAACAATTAAAAAATCATACAGCTTCAACAAACCTATTAGATTATCAAAGCAACATACATGATGTAACTGATCAATTGAGTGAGCTATATGGTAAGAAGGTAGATCCAAACTTTGTAGAGAAAGGTAAGATTAAGTTTGAGAAAAATAGTGATATGGCAAAAAGTGGTAAGAAAATAAAGAAAGCTCAATATGGTGATATAGATGTGGACTATGCAACACTTGAACCTGATGAAACTCCTACTCCTACTAATGTTTTTAACACAAAAGACATGGCTCCATTGATTGTATATTCAAAGATGAGGAAAAAATTACATCCTAGTAATGTTGATGTTCAAAAAATTGAAATACCACACTCTTCTCTTAGTGATTTACCAGAATCTATAACAGCACCAACTATACCATATTCTTCTATGATGGGACCAAATATCCCTGACTGGTGGAAATCAATGAGTGCTACATCTGGAAATAATAATACCACAACCACTAAAGGTGATAAAAAACCTAATTGGTTTAAAAGAAACGAAGATCTTTTAATCCCAACCCTCAACCAAGCTATTGAACAATTCAGACCTAGTGATGCACAACCTTTTGATTCCACTCAAATTTATCCAGAAATGATGGCTGCATCTATGAATCAAGAAGATCCTGTATTCATGCAAGGAGTTAGATATGATCTTAGCTCTCCACAAAATTATTCATTCCAAGATCAATTAAATGAAGTGACAGCTCAATCAAGAGCTGCAGAAAGAATGGCTGGACAAAACCCTGCAGCTGCTGCAGCTATATTCGCTGGTGTAAAAGATGCTAAGAATAAGATTTTAGGTGAACAGTTTAGAACAAACCAAGCTGAACAACAAAGAGTGGGTGAACAAAATAGACAAACATTAAAAGAACAACAGCTTCAGAATTTACAACTCTATGGTACTCAAGCAGATAGACAAGCATTAGCAAAAGCTAAAACTAAACAACAAGCTATAGAAATTGCTAAGTCAGTCACAGATAAGAAGATTAAACAACAATTAGAGAATAAGAAACTAGCTGTTATGGAAAATCTATATAAGTTTAGATTTGACAAGAATGGTAGAGTTAGAAACATGAACCCATTAGCTACATTCAATACAAGCTTAGGATCAGCAAAATCTGCATCTTCAATACCTGATGATTGGACAGCTTTGTTTGATAGTGAAGGTGGTTTCCAAGGAACAAAGAAGAAGAAAAAGGATGATGATGAAGCAAGAAATGGTTCTATTGTCAAAGCAATCAAAAATCTATAACCAATTCAATTATACAAGATTACCAAAAACCGTTATAGTTCTTGGTAATCTTATTATTTTAAATTACATTTGCTAACTTAATTTACTATGGCCTCATATCAAGACGCAATAACAACCTTTAACCCATATGTTTCCCAACTCCCTATTGAGGAGATGGTAAAGGTTGGTATGACCAAACAAGCCCAATATGAACAGGGATACCAAAAAATACAGTCTCAGATAGATCAAGTATCTGGTCTTGATCTTGTAAGAGATGTAGATAAAGATTATTTACAGTCTAAACTAGATGAACTTGGTAACAATTTAAAATCTGTAGCTGCTGGTGATTTCTCCAACTTTCAGTTGGTTAATTCTGTTGGTGGTATGGCTAAACAGATTGGTAAAGATCCCACAGTTCAAAGTGCTGTTAGCTCTACAGCTTGGTATAGAAGACAAGCTAAATTAATGCAACAGGATATTGAATCAGGAAAAGCTAATCCTGCCAATAATTTAAAGTTTAATAAACAAGCAAATGCTTGGATGATGTCTCCAAAAGCTGGTGAATCTTTTGGTGCTAATTATTTTAAACCTATAGATGTATGGGGAAAGATAAAAGATGTAGCTAAAGAGGTGGGAATTGATGAAAAAGATGTTCAACAGTTGTATCAAACAGATGAAAAAGGAGACTATATATATGAAGATGTAACAGATCCTGTAACAAAAAAAGTTGTTGGTAAACAGCCAAAATGGAATCCTGTAATGGCTGAAAAGATATTAAAAGGTAAAGATGCTGGTAAAATCTTACAAGCATTTCAAACAGCATTAACACCTGCAGATTTCCAACAACTTGCTATAAATGGAGAATATGAAAAAGCATCATACACTCCAGATATGTTAAAGAAAGAAGTTATAGAAGGTTCTTCTGAGCAGATTAAATTCCTATCTGATAAGATGGAAGAATTAAAAGTTTCATTATTTGAAGAAGATCAAAAGAACACTAAAGATCCTGATAAGATAAAATCTATAAATGATCAATTAGATTTCTATAAACAAACATTACAAACACTAGAATCTTCAAGAGATAAAAGTCTTGCTGCAGTGGATAGTGATCCAGATGCAGTGAGAGGTAGTCTTTATACAAATAACTATCTCTATACAATGTCTAATAAATTAGCATCTCATAGTGAAGAAACTAAGTTTTCTGTAAGTCCTCTTTGGACAGTTACAATGGATCAAAATAGATTTAATAGAGATATTCAAAGAGATAAAATAGCTGATCAACATTGGACTGCAGAACAAGAAAGAGCAGATAGAAAACAAAGATTTGATGAGGAACGAGCTAGAACACAAGATACAAAAGATGCTTATGAGTTATTCTTTAAATATGGATATGGTACACCTCCTCCTGGATGGACAGGAACAGGAGTATCAGTTAAAGAAGCAATTCCTTTAGAAGGTAATGAAGAAGTTATTAAGAACCAAGTGGAAGATGACTATTCTAATGGTGTGAAAGATCTTAATGAAACAAATGCTAAACTTACATTAGAATATTTTAAAAGTGTAAATCCTAAACTAGCAAATGAAAGTGAAGATGAATATAATGATAGATTAAATAAAGCTATTTACAGATTTGCTTCTGGAAATAAAGAATCAGTAGATCCATCATCTGGAGATATTAATAGCTTTACAGCTAGATTTGCTACAAAGCAATTAGACAAATGGAAAAAAGATCCTTCTCAAATTCCTGTTGAATTTCAAGGACTTATTGAAAAACAAGATAATCTTTTGAAAGAACTTAATTTACAAAAAAATAAAATAGAAGATATAAAGAAGAAAGCAATAAAGCAATTAAAAGATCAAGGAATAACAGTTCCAACAGAAGAAGAGGTTAAAAAGAATGTAAAATCAACAAGTGTAGATGTTCCAGGAGTAGGGAAAGTTAATTTAACACAACAAGATGTTATAGACTTTGCTTCTACAACACCTGGTGCATTTAATTTTTCTGTTAATGATAATGAACAACTTCAAGCAAAAAAATCTGAAGAAAGGCTTAAAGTAAAATATGGAGAAAATTTATACAATAAAATATATGGTGAGTTATTTCTACTAAGAGATGATGGAATGACTATAGTAAGAAATGATGCTATAAATTCTGCAGGAAACTTTAAGAAAAGCTCAAGTTATAAAAAGTTAAGTGAAGCAGAATCAAAATTATATTTAAAAGAAGGTATGGTTAAAGAACCTATATCTGCTCCAGTTATACGTGGTAAGGAAAATAAAGCTGATGTTAATTCTAGAATATCTGCAGTGATAGGAAAATACAAAGGAAATCTTAATGAAACTCCAGGATTTAACGAAGAAGATATGCAAGCTGCATTACTTTCAGATGAAGAAGGTGCTGTAAAAGTAACATCCTATCCAGGAATAGGTAGTTACTCTCCAACAAGATATGTTTTAAAACTTACTAATTCTAAGAATGGAAGAACAAGATCAGCCACAATAGATGCAGATGATTATAAAACTATAATGAAAGTTGCTCCTCCTACAAACTTACCAGTTCCAAAAGTTATTAGTGCATTAGATCATGCAGGTACAACAAATGTATCTAAGACAAATGGACCAAATGGAAATTGGTGGGGACATAGTGATTTTAAAAATTTAACTGGTGTAAATTATACAGTGACATCTGATTTAGTATCAGATAAATCAGATCCAAATAAATACTTTATGAAATTGTATTTACATTACAAAGGTAAATCTCCAGAAGTTATTACATATCCAGAAGCTTTTTATAAATTTAATGCTGACGGTACTCTTAATCAAACATTAGACTATTTACCAAATGGAATTAATGCTACTGTTATTAAACAATTAAAGACTAGAAAATAATGCCAGAAGAAGTAAAGCCAGTAAACTTACCATTTACTCCCCCAGATTGGGTTGGACAATACAAAACTGCATATCAAGGACCTACACAAGAAGGAAATAATTTAGGATATAAAGATATTTTTAATAATCTTTTAAATCAAAGTGTTCCAAAAACTGGACAAGATTTTCCTGCTGTTTCTACAGAAGGTATTCCTATGGGAGGAAGATATCCTTTATTCTTTCCAGGTAGAGATAATGAAGAAATGTATGCTCAATCTCAAACTCTAGGATCTAAGATAGTAAATGATTTAGGAAAAGGTCTTACATTAACTGGAACAACATTATTACAATCAACTGTAGGACTTGTTAATGGTTTAGTTCAATGGGGTGTTGATGGTAGAGCTGCTTCATTCTATGATAATGAGTTCAATAGAAATATTGATGAAATAAATAAAGAATTAGAAAATAATATTCTACCTAACTATTACACTAATGCTGAGAAAAATGCTGCATGGTATTCTCCAGATAAATTACTTACAGCTAATTTCTTTTGGAATGGTATTATAAAAAATATGGGATTTGCTGCAGGTGCTGCATTGTCAGGAGGAATTATGTCTGCAGCATTAAAAGCTCTTCCTCTTACAGCCAGATTATTTTCTGTAGGAAAAGCTGCTGAAGCATTAGCTGCTACAGAAGAAGGACTTCTTGCTGCTGATAAGGTGGCTGAAACTTATGGAAAGGTTAAGAGTCTTTCTGATCAATTTTTATCATCTTATAAAACTTTAAATAAAGGTGGTAGATTTTTAGTGGGTGGACTTGCTACAACTGGTGAAGCTGGTTTTGAGGCATATAATAATCTTAATCAATTCAGAGATGAAAGGATTCAAGAATATAGAAATACACATAATGGTCTAGAACCAACAGGAGCAGATCTTGCTGCAATTAATGCTGAAGCTGATAATGTTGGTAATGCTTCATTCCTTTTAAACACAGCTTTACTTTCTGCTACAAACTATATTCAATTCCCTAAAATTCTAGGAAGTTCATATAAAGCTGAGAAAAGTGTAATCAATGGACTTACTAAAGAGATAGGAGAAGTTACTACAGATGCTGCTGGTAATTATATAGCAAAAGCTCCTACAACAGGATTTGGTAAAATCCTATCTAGTTTAAATAAGATAAGACCATATACATTCTCTGCATCTGAAGCATTTGAAGAAGGTGCACAGTATGCTATACAAGTTGGTACACAAGATTATTATAATAAAAAGTATAAAGGTGCTGCAACAGATTTTTTAAGTAGTGTTACAGAAGGTATTAAACAAACAGTAGGTACAGATGAAGGTATGGAAAATCTCCTAATAGGAGGACTATCTGGATCTTTAATGCAAGCTAGAGGAACATTTGCAGAACAAAGGGAAAAATCTAAAAATACAACACAAGCTGTTATTGACTTTAATAAATTCAGACTATCTGATTTTACTAAAGAAACTGTAGACTCTGTAAATAGAGGTGTAGTTCTTCAGCAAGAAAGAGAACAAGCACTTAAGAATGGTGATGTTCTTGAGAGTAAAGATAAAGAAACTGATTACATAATAAATTATCTGTCTCCTAGAATTAAGTTTGGTAGAATGGATCTTGTTACAAGTGATCTTCAAGATCTTAGAACATTAGCATCCAGTGATGAGGGATTTGCACAATTAGTATCTGAAGGTAAAGCTCTTCAAGGAGATACTAGAGAAGCTTATTTAAAAAGACTTTCATCATTAGAAAATACAGCTAATAATATAAAATCTTTATATGAGTCTTTAAATATTCGCTATGGTGGGTTGATGACTAAAGATGGTAAACAGTTATATTCTCCTGATGTAATGGATAAGATGGTTTATGCAGCTACAAAAATAGCTGATTATGATGAACGTATTCCTAAGATTAGTTCTGAATTAGTTTCAACAAATATTGATCCAGCATCTATAATTGAAGATGTTGCAAATGGTAACTTTGAAAGTTATGATGAGGCAATTTCTGATATAGAAGCAATGGATAAAAAACTAACATCCACTCAAATTGGAGATCTTAAACAATCATTACAGGATGTAGCAGAACTCACTCTTCGTAGACAAAAGTTTTTGAAAGAGTATAATGAAATGAAGAAAAGTCCTGAAGACTTTAAAGATATAAAACAAGAAGCTATTTCCAAAGAAGGTGTTGTAGAAGAATATGAAACTATAAAGATAACAACAAAAGATGGTGAAAGAGAACTTGCTGTTGGAGAAGAATATTTTATCGGTAAAGGAGTTGATTATGATAAAGATGGTCTTGAAAAGCCTATAGATATATCAAGATTTACTATTCTAGGAGAAAATGAAGATGGTACAATTAAGATATTAACAAGTGCTGGAGAAGAAAAGAATGTATCAAAAGATGTTATTGCTAAATTCAAGGTTGGGAAAGTTAGTACCCTTGAAGCAAATAAGCCTGCTAAGTATTTCTACAATCATAGAAATGATATATTTGAATATAACTTTGGTGAAGGATATGGTGGTAAGAAACCAGGAAGACTAGAGTATGAAGATGGTAAACTATTCTTTGTATATAAGAATGACAAAAATCAAATTAAGAGAAAGAAGATAGATAACACTCACTTTGTTGCACAAGAAGGATTTAACAATCCTAGAATTCAAAAAGTGGGAGGTGTATCCTCTGAAACTGAACAACAAAGATTAGCTAGAGAAGAATTTACTTCTAATGAAGAAATACAAAAGCAAAAAGAAACTCTTGCTAAAAATAGAGATACTAGACTTGAAATTGTAGCAGACTCACAAAAAACTGCTAAAGAAGAACTTGAGAAAGTTAATGAGAAACTTCTAAGTAAGACAGAACAATTACAAAAGATTCAAGAAGAACTTGACAGTTTACAAGAAGTTAAAGCTGCTGAAGCTAGAACAAAGAGAGAAAAGAAACTAGAAGAAAAGTATCCTGAGCTTAGTAGACAAAAGATAAGACTTTCAAATGTCCTATCTACTACATCAAAAGCTGTAACAAGATTAGCAAGTCTTAAACAATCTGTAGAAAATGAAATAGCTAATCTTACAGGACAAAAAGAAGAACTTGAATTAAATCTATCATACTTTCAAGACTTCACTCAAAACTTAGATGAACTTCCAGAAAACTCTGGAGAGTTTCTTAAAGAATTAAAAGAACAAGTGGGTTGGTTAGAAGAGCTTATTAAAGATACAGCATCTAACTTAAGTTCTCTTGGAAGACTTTCTGATAGCATTGATAAGACTATTAAGGAGTTTGTTAAATTCCTTAAAGATAGTATAGGTGCATTTGATAGCAAATACCCTCAATACTTAAAAGATGGATTTGATAGAATCATTGCCTCTGGAACAATAGTAGCAGAGATTCCTCAAGTGAAAGAATATATTGCAGACTATACACTTCTGGAAGATACTAAACAAGAGATCACTCTCAATGAAGATAAGGTTGAGAAGATCAAAGAGCAGATGGCTGATTTACAAAACCAGATGAATGAAATAGTTGGAGAGTATGGTGCTAAGAAAGCTCTACTTGACAGATTTCAAAAGATAGCTGATGAGTATACAGTTAAGAAGAAAGAAGAAGAGAAAATATTTAATAATAAAGAACTTATAGCTAAAGCTGTAGGAACTGCAGATGGTGGTGTACAAACAACATCTTTTACAAAAGAATATGAGCCTGATTCTAAAAAATCAAATGAACTTCTTCCTAGATCTACTAGCCCTGCTTCAGGAAAACCTCATCATGTAAGAGCTAACTTCTTTGGAGTTAAGCTAAACTTATTCCCTAATAGAAATAACATTCGTGGTGTATATGTTACATCAAAGAATGAAGCACTACTTATTCCTGGATTAACAGATCATCTTAGAACAAGTGAAGATGGTGTAATAGATGAAACTATCAGTAAAGATCAAATCATTGCATTAGTGATGGTTGAGGTTTCTGAAGATGGTAAAACTATGACACTAGTTGATCAGAATGGTCAACCTCTTGCTGAAGGTGCTGATAAGATTAATACTGCTATATACCAGGTGTACCCAGAAGCTAAGCTTGAATGGGATGCTAAATGGTCAAAGAGTGGTAAGTCTGAAAGTATGTTCAGAGATAACACTGCAGGTGCTCAAGAAGTTAATAATAAAATTAGAGAGCAGTATGCTGCATGGAGAACTAAAGTGCTTGCAAATGAAACATTAGAGATACATGAAATAGATGCTTCTTTTGGTAAACCTCAATATGTTAGAGATGCTGAAGGTAATGTTGTCACTAGTACAAGAACTTCTGCAGAAGATGCAGGACTCATTGATGCTGAACAAATTGAGACTCTTCCTATTATAACAATTGGTAAAACAAACGATGCTGAAACTAGTGGTTCTGTAACATTTAAAAATCCATTAGGTAAGGTGTTCTTACAACTTTCTAATGGTCTTGCTAAACTACAGAATAGAAATCTTACATCTAAAGAAGCTGATAACGTATTCAATGCTATTCTTCAGCTCTCTAAGAATCTACTTACTAAAGATGGTGTAGAGTCTGATGAATCTGTACGTTTATTAAACTGGTTAAGATCTATTGTATACTGGGGTATTCCTACAGATCAACAAGGTAATAGAAAGCCTGCTGGATATAATAGTGTATTCTGGGAACAAGATCCTCAGACTGGAAAGCTTATGCTTTCTATATCTGGAAAAGGTATGAACTTTGTGTTCACTCCATCTGCCCTGGAAGAGAACAGAGAACAAATCACAGATATTCTAAAGGCATTATTTAACAACATCAACTCATCAAAGATTGCTAAAATCAATGAACCTTATGAAGAAATACTTTCTATTTCTCCTGCAGGTGAAGTGAGTTCTAGAATGTGGCCTAACTATCAGAGCTATTTGTTATCTAATACAACTCCTGATGGTAAGAAGAGAATTGGGGAAGAACTTCCATTAGCTACACAATACAGACCTGTTGAGAATGCAGAAGATGTAAATAGAGATGGTGTGTATTTCTATACAAGTGATACAGCTGATGATTTCATCATTCCTGTAAAGACTAAAGTAGTTGCTGGACCAATCAGAACATTAACTCCTGGTGCTCCTAAAGCAGCTACACAACAACCCACTCAAGCAACAGTAGCTCCTGCTCCTGTAACATACACTTTGAATGGTGCAACTCCTGATGTTTTTATTTCTCCTGCTACAGAAACTAAACCTGAAAGAAGAATTAACTTTGTTGCTACCACTAATGCATCTATGACCAATCTTGATGATATAAAGATTCTTAAAGGTGGTGACATTGATGCTGTGATTGATCTTATGAAGAGTCAGGGTAAAGATCCAAAAGTTGAGATTCAGAAAATTATACTTAATGCAATTGCTCCAACAATAGATGCTAGAAAAGCAGCTCAAGCTGATGAATTAGAGTTTGTTATAGGTGGAGATAGTCCTGTTGTTGCAGAAGTTGAAAGTGTTACAGGTGAGCCTGTAAGTAATAATCTTCTTAAAGATGTTAATGATGCTCTTAATGATCTTGATGATGAAGCTATGCGTGAAGTTGTTGAGAAAGAAATGGATAGATTTGAAGGAGAAGATTGGACAAAGCTTGAAAAATGGCTTAAAGAAAACTTTCCTAATGTACCTATATACAGAGTGAAGAACGTTATCAAAGCTACTAATGGTGCACAAGCTTGGGGTATGTATAAGAACGGAGCTCTTTACATTTATGAGAATGCAGAGATAGGTACAGCCTATCATGAAGTGTTCCATGCTGTATGGAGAATGTTCACTGATGTTGCTGAGCGTGCTAATATAATGAACGAGTTTAAACAAAGAAAAGGTTCATACACAGAGAGAGAAACAGGTAAGACAATTAAATACTCAGAAGCTACAGAGAAACAAATAGAAGAAAAACTTGCTGAAGAGTTTAGAGATTATGTACAGGAAGGAAAGATTCCTGCTAAACCTACACAAGGAAGACCATATATTGTTAAATTATTTGCTGACCTAGTTAACTTCATTAAAGAATTCTTCACTGGTAATAAAGCTCAAGTTAACACTGCAAATCTATTTGATAAGATAGGTACAGGATATTATAAAACACATTCTCCAATTACATCATCTCTATCATTTGCTAAGAAAGGAGTGATTAATGTAGAAGATGCATTTGCTGATTCTAATAGTGTATACAGTCTTGTAGGAATAAGTGATAAGGAAAGAAGTGATATAATTCAGCACATGACCTATCTCACTATCACAGATCTTATTAAAACTGATAAGAGTCTTTTCACTATTCCCACTCTTAGTAAGAAAGAAGTGTATGATAAACTTAAATCACAAGTTGTAGCCACTCTTTCTCTTAAGATTGCTGCTGCAAAAGGATTACAAGATAGAGGTGAGCGTACAGAAAAAGAAGCAAACTCTGTAATAGTTCCAGCACTTGCACTTATACAAAACGTTGAGAATCAATGGAATCAGATTGTTGCAAGACATGAAGAATACCTTAAAGGTTATCAAATTGAGTTTGATGAGAATGATAATATGCAAGTTAATGATATAGATAAGATTAAAGAAAGTGACTTTGTAGACTCTACAAAAGTGGATAACTTTAAGAAGTCTAACACTGCTATTAAACTTCTAATGGCTAGTCTTCCTTTGGTGGATGATAATAACAAACTTATACGTTCATCCATAGGTGGTGCTATTCTTCTTCCTGTAAGTAGAACATATGTAAGTCTTTTGAATAATCTACATGATGCTAATAGTGTTGAGGAGATGATGGATAGATTGCGTAAAATGTCTGAAGCAGATCCTAACTATAGAAATCTATACAGACGTGTTACTAAATCAAAAGATTTTACAACCCCTGTAGATCTTTCTAAAGTTAATACAGATTATGGACTTGAGCTATTAGGAAGTTTCTGGAAGACATTTAAGAAACAAAACCCTGAGGTTGTTAATGTATTCATTTTTGAGAATGGTGAGGTGGCTGTAGGAGATGCTAATCTATCAAGTGCTGCTAATCAACTTAGAAGTGAGTTTATAAATAATATAGTTATTGCTGCTAAAGGTGGTAAATCTTATTTCAAATATGATGAGAAGCAAAAAGTATTTGTAGGAGATTCAGCATCTCTTAAAGATGTTAGACTAGAAACTCCTAAAGATATGGTGGACTTCCTAGGAAAAATGGGAATCTCATTCACTACAAAAGAACTTAACAAGCTTAGTAAAAAACAATTTGGTCAGTTTAAAACTGCTGTATCTTTTATAAAGAAAGGTATTGCTGATGGTAAAAGAGTTGCTACATTCTCAGGTAAGTCACTTGACATGAGTAATCGTTTACTTGAACTTGCTATTGTAAAAGCTGCTATTGAAAATCCTGAGTTTGATAGTACATTCTTTAATATTAATGGAGAACGTACACAATCATACATAGGTACGAATGCTGCTTATGACTTATATAACTTCTTGTCTCAATTAGATAAGTTTGATGAAAGTTCTTTAGCAGGTACACAATATGAATACTTATTAACTGATTCATTTGCTAAAGGTTCTAATCTTCTTAAAAGAATGTTCACTGCAAAAGGAACTCGTAAAGAAGATAGTGAAGAATTATTAAGAACAGGATATGTTGGTGGTACAACTAATGAACAAAATGGTAAGAGTAAAGAGTCTTCAAGACTTAACTATAAAGAACGTTTGGTTCAAGAGTTAAACTTAAACCTAGCTGGGTATTATTTAAATCTTATCCCTGGAGATGCTTCTCTAGAATGGATGATGAATATGGGTAATGCAATCTCTGCAGATTCATTAGCTTCAGGATTTGGACAGATAAATGATATTTTCAAAGGATACTTCCTATCTGAACTAGAACTTGCTAGAGAGAAAGGAAGACCTGTAGCTGAAGGAAGAAAGGCTAATGAAATGCGTTTCTTCAAAGATATCCTTGGTGAAGAGGTACACAGTGCTATAATGAAAGATCAAGCATCTCTTGATGAGGTTTATGCTAGATTTGAAAACAAAATTAATGCTGCTGTTAAAACATTCATTGAAACAAAAACTCAGGAGTTCCAAAGAACATTAGAATCTTACGGTATAGTTAAAGATGAAATGGGTAAGGTTAATGTAGAAAATGTTAATCTTCCTAAGAACATGAGTGCTGCTGATTTTAAAAGAAATCTTACAGCTCTCACTGTAAACTTCATGATTAACAATATTGAGCTTCACAAGCTTTTATATTCAGATCCTTATCAGTATGCAGATGAGCTTAAGCGTATTAAGAATTTTAATTCACCACGTCAAGCTTTAATATCTAATTCTCCAAAGATGGATAGTGCGTTTGACACTGTTTATAATAAAGCATTTAAGAAAGGAGATATTGGATGGACTAATTTTACAAGAGGATTCTTTAAATCAGTTGTACATAAAGATACAATTGGTGTAATAGATCTTCCAGGATATGGAGACTTTAAAGAAACAGATGGTGGTGGTATTATAACAATGAAAGCTAATCGTCATTTCAGAATCAGGGCTAATAACTGGAATGAGAATGAAGAGAAGCAATATCAACATGATGTTGCATATGAAAAACTTGTAAGATCTGGTGCAAGTGCACAAGAGATTGCTAAGTTTGAAAGAAACAATCCTGGAGTTAAGAGTGCATACACTCCACTAAAACCTATTGTATCTGGTAATAAAGGTAATGGTCAGAAGTTTAATGATATAGTTTTGGATAAGTTTGCCCTTTATCCTCTATCATTTAGAATCATGCATCAAATTAATTCTGAGTCAAATGCTCTTAAGCTTTATGATAAAATGCAAGGTGAGGATATTGACTATATGGTTTTCCAAAGTGGTAGAAAGGTGGGAACTGTAGATGCTCATGATACGTATGTTGATGGTGAATTTAATACCGCTCCTTATACAAAAGAGAACATTACAAACATTCCATTCTCTATTATGGGTATACAGTCTGATGTTCCTTCTAAAGATACAGCATTAGTAACTAGAGGTTCTCAGGTGACTAAGCTTATCACAATGGACTTTATGGAAGCAGGTGTTCCTACAGACTTCTTCCCTGGAAAAGATTTTTCTACAAGATTCAAAGCTTGGGATAAATTAACTCCAGAACAAAAGGTTGAAAGATCTGAGATATACAGAGAGATTAAGAACAATCAAGATCTTTTAGAGGCCTTGATGACAGAAGGATATGAGTCTATGCTTAAGAGACTTGGTATATCTGAGTCAAAAGATAAAGATGGTAACTATACATATAAAATTTCTAATGTATCTGAAGCAGTTAAGACACTTCGTGATGAGATTCTTAAAAGAGAAGTGAATGATAATATCAGTGATGCTCTTCAAGGTTTCCTAGATGGACATGCAGTTCTTGAATCTACACCAGCATATCAACAAATCAGAAACATTCTGTATTCAATTGCTGATAAAGAAGTGGTTAGCCCTAAGATTTCTGGTGGTATGAAGGTTCAAATTACTTCCACTATGTTAGAATCTGTACGTTCTAAAGAGAAAACAATTAATGGTAAGACAGGATATACATCAGAATACCTTAAGTTTGGTAAAGAAGATGGTAAGATGGTATGTGAGATTATGGTGGGAAGATGGTTTAAGAGTGATATGTCTGATAAAGATCTTCTTAAATATCTTAATGATACAGATGAAGGACAAAAGATCTTATCTGGACTTGCATTTCGTATTCCTACACAGAAACAAAACTCTATTGATGCTTTTAGAATAGCACAATTCCTACCTGAAGAATTTGGTGATAGTGTTGTGATACCTGCAGCTCTTGTGAACAAAGTGGGAAGTGACTTTGATATAGATAAATTAAATATCTATTTCAAGAATGTATATGAAGATGCTAAAGGAAACATTAAACTTATTCCATTCCTAGGATATGGTAAACAAGCTAAGGATAAGTTCACAGAGATGTTTGATAAGGGTGAATTCCTTACAAAAGAACAATTACAAGAACTTGATAGAATAATTGAAGAGAAGAAAGATGGTATTCAAGATCTATCTGAACTTGGTAAACTACTAGCTGCTAAGAACTTGGCTAATGTGTTTTCAGAAGAGGATATTACTGCAGTGTATGTTAATAAAATTACAAAGAGTGAGTTTAAAGAGAGATTTATAGATCAGATGTATAAGAAGTCTTTAGAGAATGAATATATTCAATCTACAGAGAATCTTGTAAAAGATGAGCGTAACTATGATAGACTTATTAAACCAAACTCTGCTCAACAGTTAAAAGACCTTGGTAAGTTTATAGCTAAAAAGACTGTAGGTGGTACATTTGATTATTCTGATGTTGGTAATATGCTTGACAGAAACTATATGTCAAGACTTAGACATGCATTTGTTACAGGTAAATATGCGATTGGTATTGCAGCGGTTAACCAAACTAACCACTCTCTTAACCAGAGACAACCTATTTATGTAGATTATAGAAGATTAAGTAAACTTGATCCCACTGATCAGTTTTGGTTAACTGATGATCCTACAATTAAGTTTGATAGATTCAACTCAATAGAAATTGATGGTCAAATGTTCCCAACTCTTTCTATGATTACAAATGCTGAGAGAAGTGAGAAGTTTCCTAATGGCCAGGATATCTCTGATATTATAGGTCAGTTCATTGATGGGTATGTGGATATCTCTAAGGGTCCTTGGATTATGGAACTTGGTGCTACACCTAATGTAGCTTCTACATGGTTATTCCTAGCAAAGATTGGTGTACCTATTGATACAGTTGCATATTTCATGAATCAACCTATCATTCGTGACTATTTAAAATCAGTTGAGAATGCAGGGTATTCATATCTATTTATTGATCAGTTTGTAGAAGATACAAAAGGATTATATGAATCTCAAATGCCAGTTGAAGATGTTATAGAATACCAAAAGAATTTTAAAATTCCAGCAAAAGGTAAACTAGAAACTCTTGTTGGTAAGAATGTAGATGAGATGAATGAGTATGAGAAGATGGATCAACAAGCAATGTTAACTGAGTTCTTAAAATATGCTAAGATGGCTGAGCATATGTTCACTGTAACTCAAGGTTCTAACTTTGATACAGCTACATTCAATGATCCATATTTAATATTCAAGAAGCAACAACAACTTATAAAAGCCCAGAATACAATCATCTCTAATGTAAATGATCTTCTAGAGAACTCATTTGTAGGACAACTAGGTAGCACTGTACAAAGAGTTAGAAATGCATTAGCTGAAATCATCAAGTCTGATCAAAAAGCTGTAAGAGGAGTTATTCAACAGGTGTTGATGCCTTATATAAATATGTCAGATAGAGACTTCACTAAACTTGCTCAAAAAGCAGTTAATGATATGTTCGATTGGGCTGTTCAAACAAATGAAAACCTAGCTGCTGATATCAAGGATATAATGATGGATGATGCTGGTGTGATGAAAGAAGTGATGGAATTTGTAAATGATGTTAAAACCAATCCTTCATATCCTGCATATATTAAAAACAACCATGTTATTAATATAATAGAAGCAATGCCTTCTAAAAAACTTTCGAAGAATAGTGTTAACAACTTAAAGATCAAGGGAGTAGATAATAGAGTGTATGATCAGAACAACATCATTTATGCATTTAGAGAGTTAAGAGATTATTTAAATGGTAGAAGTGACCTTTATGATAGATTGAAACTTTTAGCTGTTCTTCAAAGTGGATTGTCAAGTTCTCCAATATCATTTACATCTCTACTTCCATATGAAGATTTTAAAGATTTGTATAACAAAACTTTGGTGAAGTTAGAAACAATTCCTAACTTAGCTGACTTTCATAACTTGGGTGTATTTCAAAGAAACAACTGGAACAATGATGATGTGGTTCCTTACAAAACTGCTCCTTGGATTAAAGCAAAGAAGAGTGGTAAGTTACATTACAATCCAGGAATGAAGTTTCTTCCAGAGAATGTAAGAATGGCTGTTGCAGATAATGAGATTCCTCCTGTAGTATCTGTATCTCAAAGAAACAGAGAAGCTAATTCTGAATACATGGTGTACACTTGGGAGAAAGGACAAGAGTTATTAACAGAAGAAGAACAAAAGTTAGGAACTAGTGAACAAATAAATCTCATCAAGGCTAAGAAGAATAGCATGCGTAAAGATGGTGACTATTCATATATAAACAAAGGACTATTCCAAAAGGTGAAGGATGATTATGGTGAGCCATTAGTTACTAAAGACAATGAAGGAAAGCCTTATTTTGTATACAAAGCAATTAATGCTTGGGGTGATTCATACAGAGCTAATGAATTCTACACTGTTGACACAAAGTCTCAAATAGATAATGGATTTATAAAGGTGGAAGATGTAGATAATAACATCATCATCAATAAATTCCTATCTGAGAAAAAAGCTAAATTTGCTGAGAAAGTTTCTGTATTTGAGAATGAAGACTTAATGAAAGAAAGAATAGCTGAGCTAGAAGAAAAAAAGAAAACAACAGGTATTGGTCCTACAGAAGCTAATTTATTGCAACAGCTTAAGGATAAAGTTGGTAAAACACCTAGTTCAAATGATGTTGTAAATGCTCTTAAGGAAAATAAAATAATAGATAAAAACTGTAAAGGATGAGTTGTACAATAACGTATAATAATAATCAGATGACCCAAGAGGAATTTGTTGAAAAACATATTCCTAAACAAGGAGAAATTATAGAATATAATGCAATTGAATACATGGTATTTGATTCCAATCGTACAGGTTCTCAGTTTCTAAATGAAGAAGCTCTATCTGAAGAGTCATATGATGTACAAGATCAAGCAAGACAAGTTGCTGATAATATACCTTTCTATAATTTATCTCCTGTAGGAGGTGTTGCATCTTTTGAAGTTGGAG
>Ga0114975_10000747_pt1 | contig 24079 bp, 25 predicted proteins | sample S_130626_EF_Meta_FD_87031 | JGI IMG/M metagenome (GOLD analysis project Ga0114975, IMG submission 87031) | Freshwater microbial communities from Lake Simoncouche, Canada to study carbon cycling - S_130626_EF_MetaG | ecosystem: Environmental > Aquatic > Freshwater > Lake | place: Lake...
ATGTTCACTTTTGACATAGATATAAAATGTTAAGGGTTTTAGTAAACTTACAGACTCCTTCCTGCACTTCTTATGCCAAGGGTTGATCTTGACTGTATTCTGACAAATCGACGCAAAACCCTTGCTTTTCCGACATAAAAAATATTTTTTAAACCGGTTCTATCTGCCAAAATTTCCCTTTTTGGTGTTTGATGCCATCATTGTGTCAGTTAACCCCAAAAAAAAGAGCCTTACTGTAAGCAGTAAGGCTCCTAATTTTGTAAGGCTTGACTTATTTTGTTGCTGTAGAGTCAGCAGGAGCTGCTTCGGTTGCAGGAAGTGCATTTTGGGTATCTCCAAAAGCTGGAGCAACTACTTGTTCTTTGGCAGTCTCAATATTCGGAGATGAAAATTGATTGGCTTGGCTACTTGTAAAGAACACGGATGATGCAAGGGCCAATCCTAGAATAGAAATCGCTAAAATCCAGGTTGCTTTTTCCAAAACATTACCTGTACGTGTTACCCCCATTATTTGTGAAGCACTTCCACCAAATGCGGCACCAGCGCCACCCTTTGCGTTTTGGCCTAAAATCACTAGGATTAGCAAAACCGCTAACACCAAAATAACACTGATTAATAGAGTAAACATAAAATTGGATTTATTCTTGTGATTTTTTAATTAAGTCCGCAAAGTAAGCCCTTTTCTCGGGAAACTTCAAAGCAAGCTTCTCATAAATTTCGATTGCCATTGCTTTTTTGCCTTGCTTGAGAAGAATAGCAGCAAAAGTTTCGGAAATTAATCCTTCATTTAAGCTGGTACTTGCACTGGCTAAATTCTCATTATTTTTGTTTGCTTCAATCTCCTTGATTGTGGCAAGCTTAATTTCCTTTTTGCTAAACTCCTTAATCAAGTCAATTTGAGCTCTTTTTTCTACGTCTATAATTTCTTTCTTCTCTTTTCTTCGGATACTTTCGATTAAGTCGTCTTTAGGGGCTTCTCGCTTTTTAACTTTTACTTTTTCTGTGTGATCAGCTCCTGCATCTTTAATGGATGACTCTTTGTTTTCCAAGGCTGATTTCTCACCTGAACCTCCTTCTTCCTGCTTTTTTCCCGATCCAAGCGGTTGGAGTAACCAATTTTTTAGCCATGCTCGGTCCATACTTGTAACGGCGGCCAGCGGTAGTGAAGAACTACTTTCTTCATTTTTTAACTCAAACCTTGTAGACAGCGCATGGGATAGATAGAAAAATTGAAAGTTTTTTTGAATCTTCTGGAGCAGTAAATAATCCGCTTTTTCCAGCTGATCTGCTTTTTGTATGAGTTCTAAAAATTGAGATGCGTTCACAACATTTAATTTGATTTCAATATACGGATTTTACCAGTTGGCGACGGTGGCCGTGAAAATATCTTGGATGATTGTTTCGAAAATGTCTTCAACCAATTGATTCTCTACATCCAATAACGTCACTGTGCGAGGATCGTAATCTTGGAAAAAGGTAAACGTCTGTTTTTTGTTTTCCTCTTCATTGGTCATGTTCATGTACTCCACTTCCACAGCAATGGTGAGTCGCATTTGTCCTGCTCTATCGGGTAGATTGGGGTCACCAGAGGATACTACGGCCTGCGGGGATAAGGAATAACGTACAATGGATCCAGAAAACTGGAGATCTCCATTATTTCGAATTAGTTCAAGCTGGGTGTTCCGCTGGTAATACTCTTTCAATGCTTCGGTAAATCGCTGTTCCATGTTGGCAGGACCACCGCCAGAGTCATTGAAAAAATTCTCCACAGAGAAAGATTTTACCAGCTCGTAATTGATGTTGGTACCTGTAAAGCTGTATTTGATGGAACACGCAGAGAGTCCCAAGCTTAAGACAAATACCAACAGCCAAGATCTATTCAATATCATATTGTTTGATTTTTCTGTAGAGCGTCCGTTCGGAGATCCCGAGGTCGTTGGCGGCATACTTTCTTTTATTGTTGTGTTTCCGCAATGCCTTGAGAATCATTTCTTTCTCCTTCCGTTCCAAGGATAGGGAATTGTCATCCTCTTCATGCACAATATCTTCAATAACCTCGTCCTCATACTCTTCTTCCTGAGGAGTATCTGTGTTTTTAGATTCAAGGAGCAAAGGCATGGTGAATTGGTTCGGAGATTCTGACATCTCCTTAGGCATGATGCTCGCCTCTAGGTCTTCAAATAATCCCTGATGCTTTTGAATTAGTGAGGAATTGATTCCACCGCTTTGGTAGGATTCCAGGATAAGCTTTTTTAATTCATTCATGTCCTTTTTCATATCAAAAAGGACTTTGTACAAGATATCTCTTTCGGAAAAATCCGTTGACTCTGAATTGCCGCCCTTAAACGCCAAGGGGAGACGGGTGCTCACTTCAGGCAAATACCGAGACATCGTGACGGCATCCACTTCCCGCTGTTCTTCTAACAGGGATACCTGCTCGGCAATATTCTTTAGCTGTCGAATATTTCCTGGAAATGGATACCGCAGCAACACTTCTTGGGCTGCTGCATCAAGCGTGATAGGCTTCACATTGTATTTTTCAGAGAAATCGCCGGTAAACTTTCTGAAAAGTAGCACCATGTCTTCTCCTCTTTCTCGTAAAGGGGGAACAAAAATGGGCACGGTGTTTAGTCGATAATACAGGTCTTCTCTGAATTTTCCTTTTTCAACCGCTTTGATCAAATTGACATTGGTCGCAGTGATTACGCGGACATTGGTTTTCTGAACTTTAGAGGATCCTACTTTGATGAACTCTCCATTTTCCAAGACCCGAAGGAGCCTTGCTTGGGTTCCTAAAGGCATCTCTCCAATTTCATCCAAAAAAATCGATCCTCCATCTGTGACTTCAAAATACCCTTTTCGAGCCTCATGTGCACCTGTAAAGGATCCTTTTTCGTGGCCAAATAACTCCGAGTCAATCGTTCCTTCCGGAATTGCTCCACAGTTGATGGCGATGAATTTGCCATGCTTTCGCAAGGATAGGGAGTGGATGATTTTTGAAAAACTCTCTTTACCACTGCCACTTTCTCCAGTAATCAGCACGGTCATTTCGGTCGGCGATGCTTGCATGGCCACCTGAATGGCATGGTTGAGCAAAGGACTATGTCCGATGATCCCAAATCGCTGTTTGACCGCTTGAATTTCTTGGGCAGTAATCATGCGAGGTTGCTAGGGTTAATTTCTAGGATTCTTCCAAACAAGGTGCCTCTGGAGCTTCCAGTTATTTTCACACGAACATAATCACCCTGCTGAAGACCTTCCGAGGTGACGATGACCACCTTGTTGGCGGAGTTTCTACCGCGCAGTTCATCGCCAGACTTTTTGGATGTACCATCGATGAGGATTACCTGTTCTTGGCCTACGTCTAGCAGGTTGCGAGCTGTAGACAGTTCGGCCTGCTTATCGATGATTTCTGCCAACCTTCTTTTCTTAGTTTCCAAGGGGATGTCATCTGCATATTTTTTGGCTGCAAGAGTGCCGGGACGTTCGGAGTAGTAAAACATGTACGAAAAATCGTATTTCACAAAGTCCATCAAACTTAAGGTATCTTGGTGTTCCTCTTCGGTTTCTGAGCAAAATCCTGCGATCATGTCGGAAGAAATTCCGCACTCTTCTCCTAAGATCTCGCGAATGGCACGCACACGGTCGAGGTACCAGGCCCGCGTGTAGGTTCGGTTCATGAGCTCTAGCACCCGGTCATTTCCCGATTGTGCGGGAAGGTGGATGTAGTTGCAGATGTTAGCGTACTTTTTGATGGTGTGCAAGACTTCGTCGGTGATGTCTTTTGGGTGGGAGGTGGAGAAGCGTACCCGTAGTTGGGGACTTACCAAAGCAACTTGCTCGAGTAGGTGGGCAAAATTGATCACCGTGCTGACGTCCTCTTCTTTTTTATTCAGTCGCGCTTTGTTGTTTTCTTCGGGAGACCATTTGTAGGAGTCCACGTTTTGACCCAATAGGGTTACTTCCTTATAGCCTTTGGAAAGCAAGTCCAGTGCCTCCGCAAGGATAGATTCAGGATCTCGACTTCTTTCTCTTCCTCTCGTGAACGGCACGACGCAGAAAGAGCACATATTATCGCAGCCACGCATTATGGAAATAAAGGCAGACACCCCATTGGAGTTGAGGCGAACAGGCGAGATATCTCCGTAGGTTTCTTCTCTCGACAGGAAGGTGTTGATGGCTTTAAGTCCTTCTTCGGCCGTATTCACGAGGTTTGGAAGGTCACGGTAGGCATCGGGGCCTACGACGAGGTCGACAATTTTTTCTTCTTCGAGCAATTTTTCCTTGAGGCGCTCGGCCATGCAACCCAGCACGCCGATGGTCATGTTCGGCTTCTGTCTTTTGAGTCCGTTGAAGTGGGTAAGGCGGTTTCGTACGGTTTGTTCTGCTTTTTCTCGGATAGAGCAGGTATTTAAAAAAATCACGTCTGCTTTTTTCATGTCCGAGGTGGTATCGTAGCCGTTGTCCTTCATGATGGAAGCGACGATTTCAGAGTCCGAAAAATTCATTGCACAGCCGTAGCTCTCGATATATACCTTTTTGGCCTTTCCGGTGTTTCCCTCTGGTGTGGTTTGAAAATCAGAAACTTGTGCTTCTTCGGCTGAAAGAATGTCTATGTCTTTAATCAGATCCATGGAACTGTGGTCGTATGAGTAATTGCAGTCTCAGTGCTTGCTTATCTAAGTCGCAACGAAAAAGAATTGCTATTGGACACAAATTTAAGAAAATACAGACAAAATGGCAGGATATTTTTCCTTTTTGAAAAAAGGGATTTAAAATGGAATAGGCAACTGTTCAGGTAAGCTCAGGGGCTGATCACCTTCAGAAAAGTTAGAAACTCCCAATCCCAAAAGGCGAATGGGTTTGGTGAAAGATTCCTGGTTTAAAAGCTCCAAAGCAATTTGCCAAAGGGGTTCATCTTCTGGAAATCGATCAAAAGTTTTACTTCTAGTTTGTTGTGAAAAATCATTGTACTTGATTTTTAGCGTAACTGTCCTTCCTCGGATGCCTGTTTTTTTGGATCGACGAAGCAATTCCTGATAGACATGCTGAAGTTGTTTCTCCAATTCATGGGGCAGAAAAAGATCTTTTTCAAAGGTATTTTCTGCACTCAATGATTTTCTAGCGCGTTCAGGTTGAACTGCTGAGAGGTGGATTCCTCTGACAATTTGAAAATAATGAGCGCCCGCTTTTCCAAATCGTTTGACCAGGTACTGCAAGGAATATTCTTTGAGATCCTTCCCGCAATGAATTCCGATCTGTCGCATTTTTTCAGCAGTGACTTTCCCAATTCCGAAAAACTTACCGATCGGTAGCTTTTCTAAAAATTCTGCTGCTACCTCGGGGAGGATGATGGCTTGACCATTGGGTTTGTTGAGGTCAGAGGCGATTTTGGCCAAAAACTTATTGTAGGATATTCCCGCTGAGGCATTCAAACCCGTTTTCAACTTGATTTTTTCACGAATCTCTGTTGCAATAAGAGATGCAGAATTTAAGTGCAACTTGTTTTCAGTCACATCCAAGAAAGCTTCATCCAAAGAGAGGGGCTCTACCAGGTCGGTGTATTCGAAGAAAATTTCTTGGATTTGGCTCGAAATCTCCTTGTACCGTTCAAAGCGTGGCTTGGCAAAGATTAAGTCAGGACATTTTTTGGCAGCCAATACGGAAGACATGGCGGAAAAAATACCAAATTTCCGAGCCTCATAACTTGCTGCAGCCACCACACCGCGGCTTTCATTTCCACCTACTACCAAAGGTTTTCCTCTCCACTCGGGATGATCTAGCTGTTCTACAGACGCATAAAATGCATCCATATCCAAGTGGATAATTTTTCGAATCGGAAAGTCGTATAAACTTTTTTCCATGTTCAAAACCGAATGGTACCGGAGGCAAATTGAGTCTGGGATTTGCTACGTAAATCTGCTGCCCTAAACTACTATTTTTTGAGCAAGGGAATTGGCTTTCAAAAAGTTTCCTGAGTATTCAGTCCCACTGAATTTGAATAAAAAGAAGTAGGACTGTTTGAAAAGTTTTAATTTCCCAACGGAATTACAAACGAATTAAAAACGAGGATACGATGGCTTGTATTTTAGAGGTAAATGGAATCGCACCAGAACTAGGTGAAAACTGCTGGTTGGCACCCAATGCTACCGTGGTAGGTGATGTGAAATTTGGAAAAAATTGCACCGTTTGGTTCAATGCAGTGATTCGAGGGGATGTAAATGAAATCCGTATTGGAGACGATACCAATATTCAGGATGGTGCCGTAATCCATTGTACGTACAAGCAAGCGGGCACATACATAGGCAATCAGGTATCCATTGCGCACAATGCCATCGTGCATGGCTGTATCATCCATGACCGGGTTCTGGTAGGAATGGGAGCCATTGTGATGGATGGAGCCATCATTCATTCCGATGCCGTGATTGCTGCTGGAGCAGTGGTGCTAGCGGGAACAGTAGTGGAAGCTGGGTCCATCTATGCAGGCATGCCAGCAAAAAAAGTCAAAGACATCGGGGACAACATGCGGGAAGTTATTCTAAGAACTGCAAAAAATTATCCGATGTACGCAACCTGGTTTCCGAAGGAAGTGTAATTGTCAACGGTTGACCGTCCACAGAAGACATCCAATTGTATTTATTGAGTCAAATCTTACTAACACTACAATTAGCAGTGGACCGACGACAGTGGACCGTTAGCTGTTTGATTTTCCCCAGAGGTAAACATGCAAGTTGAACAACCGATGTAATTGCGGATAATCATAAAACGGCTTTATTGCATCCAGCCGCTGGGATTTTTTCGCCATTCCGCAAGGGAATTTAAGGTCGAATGATCGATGTAGTTTTCTTTTACGGCTTCAGGGAGTAAGGCGTCGTAGTTACTCAAGCAAACCAACGGAACTCCTGCATTCTCAAAATTTTTATCGGCAACTTCAAAGCCATAGGAGAATATAGCCACCATTCCTAAAACCTCAAATCCAGCATTTCTCAGATCTTCAACTGCTTTTAGTGAACTTCCTCCAGTGGATACGAGGTCTTCTACCACCACGACTTTTTGACCTGGCACCACTTTTCCTTCGATCATATTTTCCATGCCATGTCCTTTGGGCTTGGAGCGCACATAAATAAAAGGAAGCACCAGTTCATCGGCGAGTAGAGCTCCCTGAGGGATACCTGCAGTGGCTACTCCAGCAATCGCTTCCACGTCTGGAAAAAAGTGTTGAACAGCTTTTACTAGGTTTTGCTTGATGGTATTTCGAATTTCCGGATAGGAGAGGGAGAGTCGATTGTCGCAATAGATAGGTGATTTCCAGCCAGATGCCCAAGTAAATGGTTTCTCAGGTTGTAATCGAATGGCTTGAATTTCCAAAAGGTGGCACGCAACTTGTGCAGCGATGGTGGGGTTAAGAATTTCCATGGCGTAAAAATAAGAGATTCCTCAGCGTGGATAGGGAGCTCCTGTGATTTTTTTAGGAATAAATGCACTACTTTTTTTATTCCCCAAATTGATACTGAATAGCTCTAAAAAGTCTAGCTAATTATTTCAAATTTTTATGCATTTTTGGACGATTCAAAAACACTATTCCCATTTACGCATGAAGATCTTTGTGAACGACAAGCCTTTGGAACTTATTTCCTTAGCAAAGCTTGATCCGACCAAGCGCTTTGAACATCGCTACCAAAATGTGGATGAAATCCCTGAGGATGTTGAGTGGGAAGGGAATGTTATTTTTTATGAGCCGAGTTTAGACCTTGTTATTCGATTGCTGTATTTGATGCGCACACGAAAGATGAAGCGATTGGATTCGGTTACCTTAGTTTCGGAAAGAAAAGACGAGCTCAAAAATTTTGTAAAAAGCAGATTTTTAATTGTGAAGGCTGCCGGAGGCGTGGTGACCAAAAAGCAAAAGGTCTTGTTGATTCACCGATTGGGCAAGTGGGATTTTCCAAAAGGTAAATTTGATAAAGGCGAAACACCTGAACAATGTGCCAGAAGAGAAGTAGAAGAGGAATGTAATGTTAAAGTTCGATTAGAAGAGCACCTCTGCACGACCTGGCATACCTACACGCAAAATCGGCGCAGCATCTTGAAGAAAACCTACTGGTATACCATGTCCTGTACCAATGATGCCAGCATGAAGCCGCAGGAAGAAGAGGGAATTGATGCAATCCGTTGGTTTACCGATACGGAAGCAACCACAGCTTTAGTGGATTCTTACCCTTCGATGCGGTTTTTATTTAAGAAATACCTAAAAAAATCTGGGGTTGCTTAAAGGGAATAGGGAAGAAATTCATCCACAGCTCCTCCATAGCGGTGAACTTCACGAATTACGGTAGAGCTGATGGCGGCGTACTGAGGAGCAGTAATTAAAAACACCGTGTCTAGCTCTCCATTCAGGTAGCGGTTCATTTGACTGATGGTGTTTTCATATTCAAAGTCGGTCGTATTTCGCAGCCCTCGAACTAAAAACTGTGCCTCATACTTTTTGGCAAGGGTAGAGGTAAGTTCGTTGTAGACGACCACCGAAACGCTAGGTGTATCCTTATAAACCTCCTCGATTTTTTCTACCATCAATTCGATGTCGAAATACCTATTTTTCTTGGTAGAGTTGTAGCCAATCCCAACAATTACTTCATCGAAAAGAGCTAAACTTCTCAAAACGATATCGTGATGCCCTTTGGTAAAGGGATCAAACGAACCAGGGAAAATTGCTATTTTTTTCATGGCTATGCGTAATGCCAAAAAGATTCAAAAATGGTTGGTGCTTTATCTTTCGACAATCCATGCCCATAGTTCTGGTTCGCATGAGGTCGAATAAGCCTGAAATTGGAAAAGTAACTTTTTCCCCAATCATCAGTAATTCCACTTTTTTCAGTGGCACCAAATAGCGTTACCCGTGCAAGGTTTCTATCGTGCTGAAGGGTTTCCATTAAAATCAATACGTATTTGAATACGTCCTCCTTTGTTTCTACCTCAAACCGATTAAAAACAGAAAGTTCTTGATCCGTAAAAGCTGCCAAGTAAGCATGAGAGTCAAAAAGGTTGATCCAGATCTCCTGACCAATCAAGTTGAATCGTTCCTTAAACAAATAGGAGAGGAAGGAACAAGATCCATGATAAATGCTGAGCTCTGAAAACCGCTTGCTCAATAGCCTATGCAATTTCTCTGGAATGCAACTCAGGATTTGCACATTATTGCTATCAACTGCGGTATGAAAGAAAAAAGGTGATTCAGGGAGTTTTCCAGCAAGTTGAAGGTATTCCTTTTCGCTGCCTGGTTGAAAAATGGCACCTGGCAACAGGGTAAAAAGCGCTTCATGTAAATAAACTTTGGCTGGAACATCCATCTTGGTTAGGGTGTCTGATGAAAGAACTTCATCTAATTTTTTCCAGCTAATTCGTTCGTATGAATGAATTGCAATGATACTTTGGTTTTTGTCTCTTGCAAATACATGCAAGGAAGAGGGATAAAGAAAAAGTGATAAGCTTGCTGTGTTTTGGACAGCAAACTTATCACTCAATAGAACCTCTAGGTTATTTTCCAAGATTAGAACCGGTTATTTCCAGTTACCCTCTGTAGATGCGTCAGTTCTAGATCCTACTCTTAATGCCTTTTCGTTGTTATTTGCTCTTCTTTCAGGATTGATTGGAGCTGGGTCACGGATTTCGAATACGCTTACTTTGTATCCGCCAGTTTTATCAATTTTGTCAGCAAAGAATTCAAATTGCTTTCCTCCAGAACCTGGAACAACAGGAAGCAAATCAAGTTTGAGGTCTGGGTGCTTCGCTGGGCTGAACAAGGAGTCTATCACTGCAATTGAACCAATGGTATCGTAAGACACATTGATTTCTTCTGCACCGTAATCCAATAGCTTGGTGGTTTCGGTACGCTGCACGATCCAAATGGTACCTGTTTCAATAAAGGTTCTCAAAGAATCCCAAGTACTTGAATATTTTCCATTTGAAGCCTGGTATGCCAATTGGGCATCGCGAAGCATTTCAAGTTTTTCAATGGTAGCCGCTTCTAGCAAGGCAACTCTTTTTTCTTGTTCTACGACGTCGTCGACCCCTTTCCAAAGTAGGTAACCAAGAAAGGCTGCAACAGCAAAGAATACGAGAGAGAGAACTTTTGTTAGATTCATTTTGAGTAAGGTTTAGAAATCCGGTTAGGGTTGAAGGTTTTTAAAACGTGCTATTTTAGGTATTTATTTTCAAAATTAAAATATCCTTTACACAATACTAATTCCTCGAGCGATTTTATTCCAAGAAATACAGGATGGATGGATTTTTTATCCAAAGAATTCAATCCGTCCACTGTCATCCAGCTAATTTCCGCAAGAATTTGATCTGCTGCTGCAAGTTCTGGATCTTTCCCCAAAGTTGCAGTACCGCTAATCCTTTTTACACGAAAAAAACACTCGATCGCATGTAGGGGAGGATCTAGGTACTCGTGAACAAAAAGAAATTCTCCCACGGTGATTTCTAAACCAGTTTCCTCCAAGAATTCGCGGACTAGATTTTCTTGGGCAGAACTCCCAAATTGCATCCCTCCGCCTGGCGTGGACCAAAAATCTCGATCCGCACTCATTTTGTGCCTGACTAAAAGAATCTTGTTTTCTTCAATCATCACCCCATTGACACGGATTCTGAGGTGATGTCCAAATTTAGACTCAATTTCTTTGCTGATCTTGTCTTCTGACATGTACTTTCGTCTAGCGATGAACAAACCGACCTCCCTGCCACCTGCTCCTTCAGAATTATTGCGAAAGAGCTTTCCATTTCAACCTACTCATGGGCAGGCCAGTTTTTTTGTAAAAATGGATGATTTTTTCCGAAAGCCCTCTGAAGATAAGCCAGTCTTTATTTTAAAAGGATATGCAGGAACAGGAAAAACCTCCCTATTGTCTGCCGTAGTCAAAATTCTGCCTAGTTTAAATTTACGCCCCCTTCTATTAGCACCAACAGGTAGGGCGGCTAAGGTGATGAGTACCTACTCTGGTAGATCGGCATTTACCATTCACAAGATTATCTACAAACCGAAGGGAGATCCAGGTACGCTAGGTGGAGGCTTTACACTTCAAAAGAATTATTTCAAAGACACGCTATTTGTGGTCGATGAATCCTCCATGCTTGCTGATGATGGAGGGATGTCTGGCAACCTGCTCTGGGATTTGATTACCTATACCTTTTCAGGAGATGGGAATCGATTGCTATTTGTTGGGGATACCGCCCAGTTGCCACCCGTTGGAAGCCAATACAGTCCAGCCTTAGATGCTGAATACCTGCTTCGGCATTACAGACTAGATGCAGAACAGATTGAGTTGGTGGAAGTCATGCGGCAGAAATTGGAGTCTGGGATTCTATTCAATGCCACAAGCCTGCGACACGAATTGGGGGCTGATCAGGCAGCAATCAAAATCCAAACCCACCTTTTCAAGGATATTTTCAAGATGACTTCCGAGAAGCTGGAAGATGGTTTGCGTTATGCCTATTCCAAATATGGAACAGAAAATACCTGCATCATCACCCGTTCCAATAAGTCTGCAGTACAATACAACGGATACATTCGGCGAACGATTCATTTTTATGAAGATGAAATCTGTTCGGGCGACTTGCTGATGATCGTCAAGAACAACTATACCTACATGGCCGAATCTGAGAAAGTGAATTTTTTAGCCAATGGGGATTTAGTCGAAGTGATGAAGATTCGGAATTTTGAGGACCGATATGGCTTACGATTTGCCACGCTAGAGTTGCGCTTGCTGGATTATGCAGAGGAACCTTATTTTGAGGCTAAAGTGATCCTAGATACCTTGTATTCTTCGGGGCCATCGCTCACTCGGGAACAGTATCGCTCGCTTTACGATCAGGTAAGTGAAGATTATGCAGACCTTGCCAACAAAACAGAGCGGATGGAATACATCCGGAAGGATCCCTATCTAAATGCCCTCCAAGTCAAGTTTGCCTATGCCATCACCTGTCACAAAGCCCAAGGTGGGCAATGGAAGGCAGTATTTATCGATCAAGGGTATTTGGTCGAAGAGCAAGTGGATAAAGAATTTGTTCGTTGGCTCTATACCGCGGTGACAAGAGCTTCGGAGGAACTGTACCTAGTCAACTTTTCTCCTACTTTTTTCGTTAAAGGATTAGTAGAGGAAGATCCGATGGATTAGATACTAAATTTCTTCATTCAGTCTAATCGAACTAGATTCTGGGGGAATTTAATCTATTTCCTTTCTGTTTCTTTGAAGACTCCATCAAAATTTGAATATTTGACCATTAAACCACATTATCATGAAAAAAATAGCACTTCTTTTCAGCTTCTTTATTTTGGCGCTTGCATTTCAAGTTCAGGCTCAGGAATCAGGTCCCGTGATCACCTTTAAGGAAAATTCCAAAGACTTTGGAGATATCACACAGGGTCAACAAGTTGCACATACCTTTGTATTGACCAATACAGGTAAGCAGCCTTTGATCATTTCTAATGTAGCAGCTACTTGTGGTTGTACCGTACCTAGCTGGCCTAAGGAGCCGGTAGCACCTGGAAAATCTGCTGAAATTAAAGTTTCTTTCAATTCCGCAGGAAAGGTGGGTAAGCAAAATTCGGTCGTACGAATTTACTCCAATGCCTCCGAACCTATCGAGAAGGTCTCTTTGATTTCGAACGTGTTGACGCCTAACAACTAAAGAAATTGATTTAGAATTTGAAAAGCCTGTTCCTCAGTAACAGGCTTTTTTATTACCTCTTCACCTTACTTCATTACCGATTTCATGACACCCAAAAAGGAACGTAAAGTAACGACAAGGCAAGTATTTGCTACCATCATCTGGCCCCGGCGAAAACAACTTTTTATCGGCCTTATTTTAATTATTATCAGTAGGCTAGCGAGTTTGGTCCTACCTGGAGCCACCAAATTTTTGATTGATGAGGTAATTCCCAGCAATGACCTCGAAAAGCTGAAATGGCTAATTGTAGCAGTAGTTTTAGCCATCGTAGTGCAGGCAGTTACTTCCTATTCCTTAACCCAAATTCTAAGTGTAGAGGCGCAGCTCTTAATTTCCAAGTTGCGATCCAAAGTGCAGCAACACATCATCAAACTTCCCATTCGATTTTTTGATAACACAAAAACGGGAGAGTTGGTGTCTCGAATTATGACTGATGTGGAAGGGGTTCGTAATCTCGTGGGAACAGGTTTTGCCCAGATGATTGGAGGCGGATTAGCAGCAGTGATCTCTTTGGGATTATTGATTTCTATCAGTCCATCGATGACCGCCTTTGTGTTGTTGCCTGTATTAGTATTTGGATTAGTATCGCTCAAAGCATTTAGTAAAATCAGACCCATCTTTCGAGAAAGAGGAAAAATCAACGCGCAAGTAACCGGTAGACTTACAGAGACCTTGGGAGGAATTCGCGTAATTAAAGGATTTAATGCTGAAAATCAGGAGATTAAAACCTTTGAGAAAGGGGTTGAAGAATTGTTTTTGAACGTGAAGGCTAGCTTAACGGCCACAAGTTTTGTTACTTCTGCTGGGGCATTGTTGCTGGGTTTGGCATCTGCAGGTATCATGGGTTTAGGAGGGTATCAAATTATGCAAGGGAACATGACCTTTGGAGACTTTCTTGCATTCACCTTGTACCTCGGGTTTATGATTGCACCAATTGTCCAAATGTCAAACATCGGTAGCCAGCTTACTGAAGCGTTTGCAGGATTGGATCGTACGGAAGAAATCATGAACATGCCTTTGGAATCAGATGATAAAAAGCGAACTGTACCCCTGGCTAACATCAAAGGGGATATTCGATTTGATCAGGTATCCTTTGCCTATGAATCAGGAAAGGATGTGGTCAAAGGGATTAGCTTTGAAGCTCCTGCCGGTTCTGTTACCGCATTGGTAGGCACATCAGGCTCTGGGAAAACTACGATTGCGGGGCTAGCAGCAACCTTTTTAAACCCAGATTCTGGGGTAATTTATTTGGATGGCTACGACCTGCAGACCATCACCTTGGATGCCTTTCGTGCGCAACTAGGCGTGGTCCTGCAAGATGATTTTCTTTTTGAAGGCACTATCCGAGAAAATATTTTATTTCCGAGGCCAGATTCATCTGACGAACGATTAGCAATGGCGGTAAAAGCCGCTTACGTTAATGAATTTACGGATCGCTTTGAACAGGGTTTGGATACCCTGATTGGAGAAAGAGGGGTGAAGCTTTCGGGTGGGCAACGGCAACGGATCGCAATCGCAAGAGCTATTTTAGCGGACCCACGAATCCTTATTTTGGATGAGGCTACCTCCAATTTGGATACGGAATCTGAATCCTTGATTCAGGCGAGTTTAAAAGAGTTGATGCATGGTCGAACCACCTTTGTTATTGCGCATAGATTGAGCACCATTCGACAGGCAGACCAAATTTTGGTGATCGAAAATGGTCAAGTGGTGGAGCAAGGCAAGCACGAAGAACTTCTCGCCAAAAAAGGAAGGTATTTCGAATTATATACCTATCAAGCACGAATTTAAAGGGCTAGGATTCCTTTTTATTTTCCTTCGAAAGGGTCAGCAAGGCAACCGTACTCAAAATCAAGATTGTTCCTGCCCAATCGTATCCAGAAAAAGAGATGCCCAACCAAAGTAGGGCCGTTAGGGTAGCGGCGAGCGGCTCTACACTGCAGAGTAAGCTGGCGAATGTAGCTCCAATTTTGGATACAGCAGTAAGGAAGAAGTAAAATGCAAGGACCGTCCCAAAAAGGACGATGTAGGCAAATGCCAGCCAGGTTTCCCCATCCCAGGTGCCCGAAAAACTCCAAGGTTGTGTACCGATTGACAATACAATGCCGCCGACCAGCATGCCCCAGCCCGTAATGGCTGCGGGAGAAAAGCTGCGCAATAAGCCCACGGGTTGAATGGTGTAGAAGGCGAGTGCAAGGGCAGACAAAATACCCCAAACCAAGGCCTCATTCGAAATCACCAGGGTTTCAGTAGATCCATGAGTTACCAAAAGGAAGGTGCCTGCGAGTGCAAAAATCAAGGCCAAATATTCACCAAGCACAGGCCAAGTTTTGTTTTTCAGTGCATAGAAACCAAGGACAAATACAGGCCCGATGTATTGCAATATCGTAGCTGTGGCAGCATTGGAGAGGGAAATGCTGAAGAAGTAGGTGTATTGCACCGAAACCATCCCCAAAATTCCAAAAAGTACTAGTTTGCCTGCATTTTTAGGAGTTTTCCAGATGCCTAGAGCTGCTTTTTTCTCCTTTGCAATCGAATAAAGCACCAACAAGGTGCCCGCTAGCAACATGCGCCAAGTGACAAGCCAGGCAGGATCTACTCCCTTGGTTTGAAATAAAAACTGTGCACAGGTCCCCGAAATGCCCCAAAAAATGGCGGATGCGATGGCCATTGAAAAACCTGTGATTTTTTGGTAGGAGCTTGAATGCATGGGGTGAATTAATCCACGAATATATTCCAGCAACTTGTAAAATGGGTTGCCGTTGGTAACTATTTTGTTAAACCAGGCGGAAAGCTAGCCTTGTGAAATCTCTGGCTATTTCAGAACTTGCCTTCTCAGCACCTCAAGGTAGTCCATCTCCTTGGTGTAGCTACCTTCAAACTAAGTTTCATCGATACATGAATCCATTACTCACAATTAGAGTTACTACCAAAGAAGATAAAAAAGGCCTTTGGAAAATCCTAAAGCCTGTGATTCGTAAGGGGGGAACCTATGTTTTTTCCCTAGATAAATCGAAAGAATCCATGATGGGGTACTGGATGGGAGCTGATAAAACAACTTTTGCAGTTGAAAGGGGAGGAGAGCTTGTGGGTACCTTTTATCTTAAAGCCAATCAGGAGGGATTGGGCGATCACGTTTGTAACGCAGGCTTTGTGGTCGCTCCTGAGGCTGAAGGGCAAGGATTGGGACGATGGATGGGAACTATTGCCTTGGAAGAAGCTAAAAAAAGAGGGTACCTGGCCATGCAATTCAATTTTGTAATTCAAACTAACCTACCAGCAGTTCATCTCTGGAAGTCGCTCGGATTTTCTGTGCTTGGAGAAATACCAGAGGCCTACCGTCACCCGAAATTGGGGCTGGTGTCTGCGTTGATTTTTTACAAAAAATTATAAGTTTATCAGGATTCAATTCAACTGTTCCAATTCACTATGTATCTCGATCGCCGAAGCTTTATTAAATCCACTGTCCTCACTTCCTTTTCGCTGGCATTGCCTTCCTCGATCCTAAAGCTGTGGGCAGGGCAAAAAGAAAATTTACGATTAGGATTGATTACCGACTTTCATCGAGACGCTATACATGATTCGGATCTCCGACTTCAAACTTTCCTGGAAGAAATGAATCGAGTGGAGGTTCATGCCAAAATTCAGTTGGGAGATTTTGCCATTCCCAAACCAGCAAACAATTCCTTTATAGCAGCATTTAATCAGGGAAATATACCTGCATATCATGTGTTAGGGAATCACGACATGGATGAGGGATACAGCAAGGAGCAAGCAATTCAAGCTTTTGGAATGCCTTCGGCCTACTATGTGCAAGTCATTCAAGGTATACGAATTCTGGTTTTGGATGGAAACGATCCAGGCTCTCCAACGACCAAGGGGGGCTACGCTTCCTACATTGGAAAGGTGCAGCAGGACTGGTTGAATCGACAATTGGAGGATTCGAAGGAGCCAGTGATTGTCATTTCTCATCAGCCGATTGCGGGCATCTATACGATTGACAATGCAGTGGAGATTCAAAACCTATTGTCTGCCCATGCTAGTAAAATCATCTTGGCAATCAATGGCCATGCACACGTAGACCAATTTATCAAAGTTGGGGGAGTGTCTTACTTGCATCTCAATTCGGCTTCCTATTATTGGGTAGGAGAAAAGCATAGACATTTGAGTTTAGATTCCAACACTCATGCTGCTTATCCATCTTTAGCCTTGACCTGTCCCTATGCAGCCGTTCTCTTTGGGGTTCTAACACTGGATCGGAAAGCTAAAAAGCTCAGCCTTACTGGCCGAAAAAGCAGTTGGATCGGTCCATCACCCTTGGAACTTGGGTACTCGATCCTTTCTCCAGCCGAGCAAGAAATGTACCTTAATCCTCAGATATCAAATCGGGAGCTGTAGCTATTTTTGCTTGGGTAAACTCTCCAAGATAAGACGAATCAATTCGGCCTTGTCTCCATTTGGGATCCATCGAGCTACGACAAGGAGATCATTTTCTGGATCCACATAGATCATATTGGTGCCCGCGCCGAGGTGAAGAAAAGCTGACTTTGGAGCAGCAGGAATTTGCTTTTGCTCCAGGTTCAAGTAATAATTCATAAACCCATAATCAGGCTGTACAGGAGTTGGGGTTTTTGAGAGATTGATCCAAGAGGTAGGGATGAGCTGCTTCCCTTTCCAATTTCCATTTCGGAGCGTCAGGTACCCAAATCGAGCTTGGTCCCAAGCGGAAAGCATCATGCCACCACCCCAGTGTGAACCCCCGCTCACCGACTGGACGATATGCCCATCGAGGACTATAAAAGAATTTTCGTATCCGGTCCATCTCCAGGTTGGGCTTGCTCCAATAGGATCCATGATTTTTTCTTTGAGCACCTGAGGAAGCGGCTTTCTCCAGACATTCAAAAGCGCAAGTGCCAACACATTGACGCGGGTGTCGTTGTACTCGTAGCTGCTGCCTGGTTCGCGTTGCTCGCGAGCTCTTTTTTGCTTGACCCCTTCAGTAGGTCTATCTCCCCAGTCGGGTTTGCCCCAAAGGCTACCTTCCCAATCAGAAGTTTGACGTAGCAAATGATCCCAGGTAATTTTCTTGTTGTGCGGGGTGCCAAAAAGGTCAAATACATCTTCCTGATTCAGGTGATCCGCTTTGTTGATCGCCAAGCGCAAAGGATCGTAAGGATAAATTGGTGCCATGTAGGGATGAACCAAATCCTTTTCAGAACGGATTAACCCCGCTTCAACAGCCAATCCAGCGGTGGTGGAAAGGAAGCTTTTCGCTACACTAAATGTTAAATCAACTCGTGCTGGATCTCCCCATTGGCCGACCACATATCCTTTGTAAATGATCAATCCGGTAGCCGAACCCCGTTCCTTCATGGGGCCTACAGGATAGCCAAATGGTTCCCGCCCAAAAGCACTCTCGTAATGCGCAATTTTTAAGTTGGGATTCTCCTGACTTTCATGGGCTTTTGCAAATCGAATGGCTTCCTCGAGTTTGGAGGTGGACATTCCCAAGTTTTCAGGGGCCTTACTTTGCCAATTTCCTGGTTCTGGAAAATAGCTTTGTCCAAAAGCTGGAAGGAAGCTGAGGCAGAGTAGGAATGCTGAAAGGAATAGATTTTTCATAGGAGTCCCATTTTTCTTCGAGTTTACTACAATGAGCGTTTAAAGCCTGACCATTTATCAAATCTTTTTTGCTTCAGGGATTTCAAACTCTTTGTGGAAGTTTGGGTTAAATAAAAAGATTCCCGATCAACTTCGGGTGCGGTGAAAACCAAGTTGCATTCCTTTGAATTAGCGTTTCTAAAGATGAGCGAAAAGAAAATATACATTGTAGGTGCAGGTCTTTCAGGGCTAATTGCAGCCCTAGAACTCGAAAAGGCAGGTTATGAGCCGGTGATTTTGGAGGCGTCAGATCGTGTAGGTGGAAGAATGAAAACCGACGTAGTGGATGGCTTCCTCTTGGATCATGGATTTCAAGTGTTGAACACGGCCTATCCTGAGGCTAAAAGATACCTTGATTTCGCAGCACTGCAACTTAAGAATTTTGATCCTGGTGCCATCATTTTTGAAGGGAAGGACTCGTATATTTTAACAGATCCACTGCGAAATCCACTTAAATTAGTTGGAATGGCTGTTTCAAGAGTGGGGTCCTTTTTGGATAAGGTCAAAGTGTTTACCCTCACCCAAGAATTAAAGAAAAAGAGCAATGAGGAGATTTTTGATCAACCCTCTTTGCCCACACATGAATATTTGAAAAATTACGGATTCTCAGATGCCATCATCACCAATTTTTTCACTCCATTTTTTAGAGGAATATTTTTGGAAGACAAGCTGGAAACCAGTTCACGAATGTTTGAATTTGTGTTCAAAATGTTTTCCCAAGGCTATGCCGCTGTACCCGCTAAGGGTATGGGTCAAATTCCGGAGATGATCAAGAGTCAACTGCGGAAGACTGAGATTCGGTTTAACTGTCCGGTTGCTTCTGTGGAGGGTCCGCAGCTAATTTTAGCAGATGGAACGCAACTAGCAGCAGATCGAATCATAGTAGCGGTTCAGCCTGATCGTTTGATGAAGCAGTTAGAAGGCCAATTTGCTCCTTCGCGCAAGGTGATTAACCTTTATTTTTCAGCTCCAAAATCATTTTTGGGTAGACCCATGATCGGTTTGCTTGCGGGACAGAAGGTGATCAACAACCTCGTTTTCATGGACGATGTCTCCAAAGACTATGCGCCTTCAGGTAAATCCTTGCTTTCGATTACAGTGTTGGATAGTATTTTAAGCGAAAAAGAATTGATCAAAACGGTGCAAGGGGAGTTGGAATACTTATCCGGTATTAAAGGAGAGCATTTTAAGCCGCTCAAAACTTATGTGATCAACCATGCCTTGCCACAGGTAGCTGATTTGAAATTTAGCATACCGTTTACCGAATGCAAGGTATTGGATCATGTATTCCTAGCAGGAGATTACCTGTTACATGGATCTATCAATGCGGCCATGACATCAGGTAGAACTGCTGCTGAAGCGGTAATTCATTCCTTTAGCGAAAGAACCTACTAAAAAAAGGCTTTTATTTCTTGTCTAGGTTGAAAATTGCGCGCAATTCGACCGCTTCCTCGGGCTTCATCCGTTGGGCAAGCACCAGGCGGAGTTGCCTTCTCCTCAAAGCACCTTCAAAGAGTTCAATTTCCTCGGCTGTTTCAGGAACTATCTGAGGAATTTCAATGGGCTTGCCATTTTGATCTACCGCCACAAACGTAAAGAATGCGCGATGGGTCATTATTTTTTTATTGGCAGGGATATCCTCTGCGGTGACCTCGATAAACACTTCCATGGAAGAGTTAAAAGCTCGGGTTACCTGTGAGCGGAGCGTCACCACATTTCCAAGATTGATGGGCTCCTTGAACGAAATGTTATCTGCTGAGGCAGTGACTACGATCCGGTTGCAATGTTTCTGAGCGGCAATTGCTGCGACAATATCCATCCAATGCATCAATCTTCCACCCATGAGGTTGTGAAGCGTGTTGGTATCGTTGGGTAGCACCATCTCCGTCATGATTGTTACGGAGTCTTTGGCAAACTTTTGATTAGGCATATGCTCTGATTTATTTCAAAAATAGCAATAAAATTCTGTTAGAGATAAAAACCTTTATTGATTCCAAATTTAATTTGGATAAAGAATAAGATTGACTCAAAGGAGTTTTAAGAATTCCAGCCGTCTTTTCCTAGTAAAGGCACAAAGGCAAAGCCTTCAAATTCTTCTCGCAGGATTTCCGTAGCTGACTTTTTAGTAATCTTTACCATGGCCTGTTTGCTACGGTCTCCCACTGGGATGACCAGAATTCCACCAATTTTCAGTTGCTGAATTAAGGCATCAGGTACCACAGGAGCACCCGCAGTGACAATGATTTTATCGTAGGGTGCATGGGCTGGGATTCCACCGGTACCGTCTCCATAGAAAAGCTGTAGTTGGATTCCCAGTCGCTGCAGGAATCTTCCAGTATGTTCAAAAAGCTTTTTTTGATACTCGATGGTTATTACTTCCGCACCCAACAGGTGTAAGATACAGGCTTGGTATCCTGATCCAGTTCCGATTTCAAGTATTTTATCTCCAGGAGAAACAGCCAGAAGTGTGGATTGAAAAGCGACCGTATAGGGTTGGGAGATGGTCTGTCCTTCACCAATTGGAAATGCCTTGTCCTCATAGGCATGGGATATCAAGGCCGTATCAAAAAAAAAGTGGCGAGGCAGCGTATTGATTGCTTCCAATACAGCTTCGTTTTGGATACCCTTTTTTCGAAGTTCGGCTACTAGTGCTTTTCGCTTTCCTTTGTGTAGGTAGGTATCTTCTAACTTGAGCATTGATTTTGGACTTGAGTCCTCGAAGATAATTGATTAATTGCCGTACTTTGAATCCGTAAAGGCAATTTTTGGTATAGATTGCCGGAAGTATTTAAAAGACAGCGCATGTTTACTGGAATTATTGAATCCATCGGAACCCTCAGCCAGATCACTACCGAAGGAACAAACACCCATTTTTATTTTTCAAGCCCTCTTTATTCAGAATTGAAGGTGGATCAATCCTTGGCCCATGACGGGGTCTGTCTTACAGTAGTAGAAATTACTTCTGAAGGATATCGGGTAACCGCTATCGATGAAACTCTGCAAAAGACCAACTTATCCTCTTGGAAGGTTGGTAAAAAAGTAAACTTGGAGCGGTGTATGGCAGCAAATGGACGATTTGATGGACATATCGTGCAGGGTCATGTGGACCAGATTGGAACCATTCAGCAAATTATGGATCAAGATGGATCTTGGTTAGTGGATGTGAATTACGATGCTTCCTTGGGAAATGTGACCGTGGAGAAAGGCTCCATCACCTTGAATGGAACAAGCCTTACCTGTTTCAATTCTGCTCCAGGGGCTTTTTCTGTAGCCATTATCCCATATACCTACGAGTTCACCAATTTCCATGAACTGAGAGCAGGGGATCAGATTAACCTGGAGTTTGATATCGTCGGCAAATACATCCAACGCATCACCAAAGGCTACCTTTGATTTCAAATCAAAAAGAAAGGGTTGAGTAAAAGCTTTATTTCAGCTTTTACTCAACCCAATTTGATCTGTTTAATTTCCGTTAAACTTTGATGTAGATTTTATTTTTATCCATCAAGAACCCAATGCTCCAAATCAAGAGCATGTAACTGATAGCGAATAGGAAGGAGGCAGCTTTTGGTTCCAGCCAGCTTGTAAATCCCTCTGCATAGATTACATCTCTCAAATTGCTATCTCCAATGGGTATAAAGGAGATCAGTGCGATCACTATACCAGAACTTACATACAATATCAGTGGGTTGCGCCCAAAGGACTGAAAGAAGTAGGTCCATTTTGAGAATTTAGCCACCTCAATCACAAAAATCAAAAGAGATAGGAGCACTAATTCCCAGCCAACAGTAAGCAACACGTAGGAGCTGGTCCAAATCTTCTTGTTGATCGGAAATACAGGGTCCCACCAATAGCTCAAGCCAATCAGAAGAATTCCTGCTACGAAGAGGAGACGAATAGCTGGGACACTATTCCCATTTTTTTGGATGAATCTCCCCGCCAGATATCCAGCAATGACATTGACTATGGAGGTGAGCGTACTCAGAATACCTTCTGGGTCAAAAGGAATACCCTCACCCATGTACATGCGTTTTTCACCAATTACTAACAAATCGAGGTGAAGCGCAGCATTGCCTTCCAAGCTGTAGGGATCCCCTGGAGTACCTAAATAATAAAGAATTGGCCAGTATCCAAGTAAGGCGGCGATGCTGAATATCCAACCGAGCTTGATGCCACCCCAATAGAGAATCAATGCCGCACCCAAGTAGGCCAATGCAATACGCTGCAATACCCCAAGAAGCCGAACCTCGCTCAGGTCAATAAATGCCAGTTGTCCTGCTTCATTGGGTTCAAAGAAAGGAAATGCATTAAGTAGCCAGCCGATGGAGAAAATAAGGAATGTCCGCGTGAATACTTTTTTATAAAAATCGGAGGGCCGCATGTCCTGCATTTTTTTGAGCGCAAAGCTCATTGCATTTCCCACGACAAAGAGAAAAGTAGGAAATACCAAGTCGGTAGGGGTAAATCCATGCCATTCTGCATGAGCTAGTGGAGCATAAAGGGTGCTCCAATCTCCGGGGGTATTCACGATGACCATAAAGGCCAAAGTCATGCCCCTCAAGACATCTAAAGCCAAGTATCGGCCATTGATGGTGTTGGCTTGCTGATCTATACGCATGGATTAATTTGGGTTTTGGTACTGGGTGGTTGAACTTTTGATTCTTAATTTATTTAAAATAAGAAGTTTATAAAAATAACTTGGCTTAAATTTATTTTGATACTAGGAACTACTCGCTAAACTATGAATCGGAATTTCTTTTATAAATCGCTGTTGCTGTGCGTTTTGACAGGATTAAGCTTTTCTCCAGTAGGAGCACAAGTCCACTCGTCTTGGGAATTGGTAGACAATAAATTTACCTCTCCCGAAAGGCATTCTGCCACACTTACGCTCACCAATCGGGGAACTACAGTAGTGAATGCGGGCTGGAAGTTGTATTTCAATACCATTTTTATAGCGATTCGTAGTCAGTCCCTGGACCCAAAACTCAACTTGAAACATTTGCAAGGAGATTTTTTTGTTTGGGAGGGAGAAACGCCCGCATTGAAGCCCAATGAATCCTTTTCATTTTCCTATGAAAGTCGAGGAGCATTTTTAAAGAATTCCTATTCTCCCGAAGGCTTGATTCTCGCGCATGCCGATGGAAAAGTCGAAGAAATCTCCCAAGTTCAAAATGAAGTGATCTCGGAATTCGTACTTGCGAAAATGGCTGAGGGAACTACTTTTCCAGTCACTAGTGCCCAGCAACGCTACAAAGAAAACCGGTCCTTATTTCCCCTGCCAGATAAGGATATTCCACCTTATCTACCAAGTCCAAAAGCCTGGAAATATACCGGTCCGGCACTGGAATTGAGCCCGAGTGTGATTCAGCTTGATGCCCCCAAAGCCTTTGAGAAAACAAGAGATTACTTGGAAAAAACTCTTCAAAAGGGGTACAAACCAAAAGAAGGGGGATCTAAAAATCCGCTCAATATTCGTTTTGAACAGTTGAAATCCTTATCAAAGGAAGGCTACACCATCCAAATTCAAGGTGCTGAGGTGCTGATTCAGGCATCCACATCCATTGGGGCCTTGTATGGTGCCAATTCCTTCTTGGCGATGTTGAATCCAATTATTTGGAAGGGGGGAGCGACTTCATTGACCCTCCCTCAGGTAGTCATAGAAGACGCCCCTGCTTACGGATACCGAGGTTTA
>Ga0114975_10000749_pt1 | contig 24031 bp, 21 predicted proteins | sample S_130626_EF_Meta_FD_87031 | JGI IMG/M metagenome (GOLD analysis project Ga0114975, IMG submission 87031) | Freshwater microbial communities from Lake Simoncouche, Canada to study carbon cycling - S_130626_EF_MetaG | ecosystem: Environmental > Aquatic > Freshwater > Lake | place: Lake...
CGTATAACAAGTTCTTCCAATGACAGCGAGGAATCCAACATTGTTTGTAAGTGTTTTTATATTCTTATATCAGTTTTTATTTTCAAAAACTGATACGATATAGATATACAAATATTCAACACGACATCTCTGATGAATGTAATGAATGAAAAACCTGCGAACTTTATGGTTCGTTGGACAACTGAAGAAGAAAATATACTATTACAGGAGTTGAAAGATAACATCGGTATAGAAGAAATTGCAAAATCACATAACAGAACGCTTGGAGGTATTATAGGTAGGCAGAAAACAATTGCCTATAAGATGTATCTTGATGAAGTGACCGATGAAGACATACTAAGCATCACAAAATTAAGCGAAGGGCAATTTCGCGAGAGTATTGCAAAGTACGATGCGAGGGCAAAAAGGAAAACAAATAAGAATATTATTGCGAATGATATACCTAATCCGGTGATTCAACAATCCGTATTAGAAGATATGAAAAATGAAATAATAGATTTAAAAAATACTGTGAAGGAGTTGGTAGAAATGATGAAAGCTGTCTATGTATTTGAAGATGTGTAATATACATACCCTTTGTATCTTAATTATATGCGAATAGTGGCGGTATATCTTCGCGAATCACGATATCATCATCTGGCGAATCCTTTGCTGGATTTCCCCACTTTGCGATTGTCTGTGTATTAAACAGGTATTCGTCATCATCGGTATTGTCATCTACGTTATAATAGAGGCGTATTATATTGTGTGTGTAGTCAATAATATCAGTATTGTTTATTTTGCTAATATACGCGAACATATGCGATTGTGATTATCTACGAATCTCTACTAATACTTTATATATTTAAAGTCCTTGTGTTTTTGCGCGGTCTTCCTGCGCCTCTTAATATCTTGATGTCAGCGGTATCCTCAATGATAGAGGTGATTTCTTCGTCACTGACAGAAAGTGTCTCTATGTTATTATCATTATTATCTATAGAAATATTATTATGTACGTTGTTTATAATATTCTCAATGTCAGCGGATGGTTTGTGATTCCGTAGTTCAGTGATATTAGGCGATTGACGAATAGACTGTTGTGAAACTTGCGACATCATAGGCATACTGGAAGATCCCGAAGGGGCATTTAATGAACTAAAAAGACTGCTAACCATACCAAACAAACCTCCGCTATCGCCACCACTCATACTGTTTGCCATGCCAGCCATACCCGCCATACTGCTCATTCCACTTGCGCCACTACTTAAGGGAATGTTTTGAGCCGCTTGCGCAGCTTGTACAGGATTGTAGTTTCCATTGCCATTTCCGGTATTGCCCATCATATATTGCTTTGCGGCTGCTTGCTGAAATTGTTTCATTAGTTCAGGATCGGATTTAAGGACATTTTCTACGTTTGGCATCGGTTGTTCTTTGAACATCCTGCTTGTCAGATGGAACATAAATGCGCTTCCAGACAGTGCGATAAACAACCGTAGTTCAGGTGCCATTTTTTTACCGGTTGCCTTGTATTTATAGTGGAGTTCTTCAAAGATATCGTCATAATCATTGATATTCTCGTTCACCTGTTCTGACCATCCATCTAATTTTATGGAGAATGGATCATACCGTGTATTCATATACTCTGTTCCTGAAATGAACGCCATCAACATCTTTTGCTGGAATCGCACGCTACCGTCCAGTTCCTTCTCGCGTATCAAACGGTTATATTCAGTCCGCATTTCTTCCAAATCCGAGTTCATATTGAATTTAAAAGGTATCTTAAAACCCTTAGATTCCATACGATCCAGTTGATAGATGATTTCTCGTTTCTCATTCAATTCATTCATCATAATCTCCTTTGCCGATAAATGTCGCGTAGGGACTCTACGACTACCGCTACCTTCTTCATCATCTTCGCCCTCTTCGCCCTCTTCGTCATCTTCGCCATCGTCATCCTCGTCTCCCTCTTCGTCATCATCTTCCTCATCATCGTCTTCCTCTTCGTCATCCTCTTCTTCTTCGTATTTTGATTGTTTTTTAAATTTGTTGCCACCGCTACTACCTGCTTCACTACGGTTGGCGTTTGCGAAGCGCGCGGGTTTCTTATCGCTAGAACTGCTAACTATGCTACTCTTGTCGCTATCCTCGTCATATTTCGATATTTTCTTATGTTTATATATATTCTTCATATTTTTCATATAGGCGCCTTTGTCATAGTCGCCATTCACGGAACTTGCGCGCGAAGAAGAACGCGATGACATAGAGATCACGTCGCTACTAATTTTGTTTTTGTTAAATAAAATGTCGTCATTCATAAAATTATTTTGACTCGCTCTTTGCTGTTTGCTCGGTATATTGTAATTCATCGCCTTATTATTAAAGGTATTCCTGTTAATTTCAATCAAATCGTCGTTTATATTATTGAGATTTAATGTTGTCATAGTATATATTTACTTGACTATCAATTGTTTATATAATTGTAAATAGTATTTAAAGGATTAATTCTACGCAGTAACGCACTTGGTGATCCACGTATGTAAAATGATTCGCAATGTTTTTTTATATTTTTCTGGATGAAACTGGACACCTAATATGTTTTTTTTAGAGTTATACGCAACTATTATTTTATTTTTTATTTTTGTAAGAATCTGAAAATCGTTAGGAACTTTCACGATATAGTTTGTGTGATAAAAATAGTATTTGTGTTTTGGAATTGCGAAGGGTTCGGGTATGCGTAAACTGCGTACATAGTTCATATACCCATGTTTATTCCTTTTAATATATGCGGGTTTCCCGAGGGTATGAATTAACGATTGGAACCCATAGCATATCGCGAGGATCGGTATGTTCGCGAGTAAAATACTTTTGTCAATACTGGAGTGTTTCTTACAATCCACGAAATAATCAGAACCAGATAGAATAATTCCGTCTATCTTCTTGCGTTTCAATACATCCCGTATGCCCTCCGTATCGTCCCATTTTCTAAAGATTGCTTTAGTTCCTTTTCCTTCATTGCGCAACCCTTCAAGAAACTTTTCTTTAATTTTGAAATGCTTAAATACGGATTGTTTTTTATACATATTGATGATCAAGATTTTCATTCAAAACAATCTACTTAATATAAATAAATAAAGATTAAATGATACGCACCACGGACTTCGTTGCCTTCGGTATTACGCACATCGCTATCCACGCATCTAAGAACAATCGCACCGTCTTTTTATACTTATATAAATAAAACTGAACGCCTAATATGTTCTTTTTAGAGTTATAGGCAATTATTATTTTATTCCCTATCTTCTTAATAACCTTGAAACCTTTTGGAACTTTCACAATATAATTTCGATGATGAAAAAGAAAATTCCTTTTCGGAACAGTAAAGGGTTTGGTTATGCAAAAACTGCGTGTATAACTCATATATCCGCTTTTGTTTATTTTAATATATGACGGTTTCCCGAGTGTATTAATTAACGATTGAAACCCATAGCATACCCCGAGGATTGGTATGTCGGCACTTAAAATACTCTCATCTATGATTGAATGTTCTTTACCATCCACAAAATAATCAGAGCCTGATAGAATAATCCCGTCAATCCGCTTCAAGACATCCCGAATACCTTTAACATCATCCCATTTTCGAAATATCGCTTTGTGTCCTCCTAAGCCATCAATAAACATCTCTCCTATTTTTCTATTTTTAAATACGGATTGTTTTTTATACATATTGATGATCAAGATTTTCATTCAAAACAAAAAGAATATATAAAAGGATATCTACTTAATATAAATAAATATTAAATGATGAAAATCCTTTTCTTTGGTAGCAGGGGGTGGATCGGAAAGCAGTTTGGCGAATACCTGAATCAACACGGTATAACCTACATTAGCACCGATATACGCGCGGACGATGAGAAGGCGGTGGAAGAAGAAATCAAGTTGTATTCACCTACACACATCATCTCTTTTATTGGACGAACGCACGGGGGCGAACACAATACCATTGATTACCTGGAACTACCTGGAAAACTCAAAGATAACATCCGGGACAATTTATATTCGCCTCTTGTTCTCTCGATATTGTGTGAGCGCTATGACATCCACTACACTTACTTAGGGACGGGTTGTATTTTTAGCAGTGATGACCCTACGAAGTCGTGCATCGGCGACGATGAGAAACCGGATTTCTTCGGTTCTTCCTATTCGATTGTCAAGGGTTTTACGGACAGACTCCAGCATATGTATTCCAAAAATACGCTGAACTTGCGTATCAGGATGCCGATTGTGAATTTCCAACACGACAGGAATTTTTTAAGTAAAATTTTTCAATATAGTAAGATTTGCTCGATGCCTAACTCTATGACAGTATTGGAGGATATGTATCCAGTCATAATGGATATGATCGTAAATAAAACGACAGGGACGTTCAACATGGTAAATAAGGGCTTGATAACACACAATGAGATTTTAGAAATGTATAAAAAGCATATTGATAAGGGTTTTACGTGGGAAAATTTCAGTGTAGAAGAGCAAAATGCGATCCTGTTATCAAAGCGTTCCAATACGCAACTATCAACCGATAAACTCTATGCGTTGTATCCGGATATTCCAGATATTAAAACGTCTGTTGAGAAATGTATTACGCAATATCATAGTAAACCTAAAATATAATACATTTTATTACCTTATTTTTTTTAATATAATCTCTTTTTCTATTATAGAATCAATATGAAATATATGGATGCGTTGAAAAAATATAACGAGGGCAAGGATAAATGGTGCACGCCTCGCAAAGGTTCTGTCGATTGGTTGAAAATACGCGAAATGATGAATGAGAAGTCAGCTTCGCTAGCAAGGTCAGCTTCACCTGTGAAAGCAAGGGATACACTTGAATTATTGAATGTATCTGGCAGAGATAACAATTGCTTCTTTAACTCTGTTTATCTTCTTGTAAAGGAAAAAGATGACAAATGGAAGAGCGGTTCCTATTTAAGGAAATTCCTTTGTGATAGTTTTTTACAGGAGGCGACGATTAAAAAGACGATTAAAAAGTTCAATACCTATTTAGAACTCGTAAAATTGTATTTGAGTGATCGTATAGCGACGGAAGAAATCGCGCAGTTGCTATCTGTGAATGTTGGGGAGATAAAATCGTTAAAGAAGGCGAATATTAAGAAGATTGATTTAGAGAAAAAAGCGGACGTCGTGAAGTTATTAAAGACACATTTAAAAGTATCAGGGAGGATGCCATCGGAACCTGAGATGTCCTTGGCGATTGATTACGTTGAGAAGAATTACAACATTATCGTATTGCCAATCATATTAAATCATACGACAATGAGTACGGATGTGCGACACGAGATGCTTGACAAGGTTAGGATGCGTATCCGTGAAAAATTAGAAAATGTAATGAAAGCGTCGGGATCATCGCGACTACTTCACAGTGCCAAAAAATATAATTACGGTGTTATTATAACCGACAATACGCATTATCAATTGTTAAAAATAAATAATAGGGTCTTGAATACGAGTGTAGAATTAAGTAATTTTATTGCGCCTCAAGAAAAATCATTTAGTTTTCACAGAACGAATGTAAGAAGTCGCTCTTCATCCTAGACAATTCATTTTTATATTGCCATAATTTTATCAAACTTTTCAATATAATTTGCGATAGTGCCGTCATTCACAAGTACAACATCATACGGAATCTTCATATATTCTCGCTCGGATATATGCGTATCATTGGTAACGGATGATGACGCGTCAAGATTACTAGGACGCACTACACGGATAATAATGACATCTGCCTTTCGTATGTTTGGAATTTTTAATAACATCTCGTATTCGTGAAGAAATCGTAAGTCGCTGATCACGAACTTTGCATCCGCATTTGCGTTTGTAATATAATTCTTCAAGTTATTCGCAAAAAAGTTTCTCTTTATATCGGGTAATAACTCCTGTATTTTTTCTTGCATGACTTCTGTACCGAAGAACTGAAGAGCGGATCTCGGCGTAATTCCCCACGTTTCATCAACCACATCTTTTTTATCTGTTCGCACTTGTTCGTCGTCAAAATTAAACAATGCTTTTACAGCCTGTTTCAAAGAATCGGCAAACGCGACCCTTTCGTATGTATAATTTTTAACCAAATGTTCTGCCAATACATCTTTCCCGCTTCGCTTTGCGCCACAAATCGCGATAATTTTGGGCATTTTTGTAGAAGACATATTTGATACTGATAGGATAGTGATATTTATTTATATACTATTAAATATCATTTTTTTATAGTCAAAAAATAAAAATTGATATTTAAGAATTATGTATTACTTACAATACAACAATGTTTTCTAATCTTTGCTGGGACATTCTGGACATCTACTACCAGAAGGGCGGTTCTCCTGAGTCATCAAACCCGCTTGTAAAGCACCAGATAGATAGTTATAACAAGTTCATTGATAATACGTTAGGGCAGATTATCGGCGGTTTCAATCCTATCAAGGTCAAGATAACAAATCAAAAAGCAGACTTACCTGACAACTCCTATAACATCTCTATCAACATCCTTAACCCGAGTATTGTAAAACCGAATTATCAACTTCAAGATGGCACCCAGAATATTATGACGCCGTATATTGCTCGTATGAACAATATGACGTATTCAAGCGGTATCTACGTAAATGTCCATATATCCACGGAGATTACGAATAAGAATGGAATGACTGAGAAGTTTGACAAGACCGTCAATGGTGTCTATATTGGCAAGATTCCAATAATGGTTCGCTCCAAACTCTGTGTTCTCAGTCAGATGCAAGGAATCTGTGAAGAGAACAAGAACGAATGTATCTATGATTTCGGTGGCTACTTTATTGTGAATGGCAACGAAAAGGTGTTGATTTCACAAGACCGCATTAACGAAAACAAGGTGCTTGTGTTCCACCCGAATAATAACGCGGAAGGTTTGTATGCTGAAATTCGCTCTATGTGTGATTCAACCTATCTGCCCCCGAAGACTACCTGTCTGAATATGAGTGGTAAGTTGAATCATATGGGGCGCATTATTCGTATCAATACATCTTTTATTCGTAGCGAGGTGCCGATCTTTGTGATTTTCAGGGCACTTGGCGTTCTTAGCGATCGTGAGATTATCAATCATATTGTATATGATACGGACAGTGAGAAAAATCAGCGTATCATCAATGAACTTATGGCGTGTTGCGAAGATGCCTGTGATATCAATACACAAGAACACGCCGAGAATACGCTGATTAAAATTATGATTGGAGTGAATAAGAACAACGACCACGAAACGAACAAGGCGCAACTACATAATAATCTTATGAATGACTTTCTGCCACACGTCGGCAAATCTTATCGTCGCAAAGCGTTATACGTGGGTTATATCATCCGTAAGATGATTCGCATCTATCTTGGATATGATACCTATGACAACCGTGATTCCTATATTAACAAACGCGTTGATACACCTGGTGTCTTGATGAGCAACTTGTTTCGCCAGTGCTACGGGAAGATGACGAAGGAACTAAAAATCGCGATTGAAAAGGAACTTAATTTGTGGCGTGGAAATGCGAACATTCCTATTTCAGATATTATTTCCGACATTAGTATTCACCGATTTTTCAAGCAATCGCTTCTGGATTCGTGGATTCGATATTCGCTCTCTACTGGAAACTGGGGTATCAAAAGCATCGGTACATTTCAAAATATAAAGCAAGGTGTCTCGCAAGTTTTGAATCGTATGTCCTATGCGAGTACGCTATCGCACATGAGGCGTATTAATACCGCGATGGAAAAGAACGGGAAACTTGTTCAACCGCGTAAGTTAGACAATTCACAGATTGGTATGATATGTCCTGCTGAAACGCCAGAAGGTAGTTCAGTCGGTCTTGTTAAAAATATGGCGCTTAGCACCAATATATCGATTGCGATGAATAGCACACATATTCGGCGTATCTTGGTAACTCTAGGGGTGGTTGTGTATGACGACTCGTATACGATGGCGAATCCCGAGAAATCACCGATTGAATATTTGAAGCAAATGGGTAGCGAAGACAATGTATATGTTATGGTGAATGGTGATATTATAGGGTATTATACGAATCCCGACAAATTGTATTTGACATTGAAGCATTATAAGCGTAGTGGGGTTATCTACCCGATGACTTCGATTGTCTGGAATATCCAGAAGTCGTGTATCATTATCAGTACAGAAGCGGGGCGAATGTATAGACCGCTCTATATTGTTGATATCGATCCTGTAACAAATAAGCGCGAATTGCGGATTGCGCGTGTATTGCGCAGGAAGAATATCAGTTGGAAAGAATATATCGCAGACAAGCATTTTGATTACTTTATCGTCCCGAATGAAGTCGCAAAGAATCCGGATGATCCGGAGAAGTATCTGGACGAAGAAGGATTCTTAGAATATATGGATTGTGATGAAATCAATTCAGCGATGATTGCTACGTTTCCTGTAGATTTAGAGGAAGGTATCAAAGGAACTGCTCTGCCGCCGTTTTACACACATTGCGAAATTCACCCTAGTTTGATGAATGGTATTCTAGGAGTTAATATCCCGTTTAGCGATCACAATCAGTCGCCTAGAAACTGTTATCAATGTGCGATGGGCAAGCAGGCACTCGGTGTGTATATGAGTAATTTCAATAAACGGATTGATACGATGGGGAATATCTTAAATTATCCTCAAAAATCATTGGTATATACCAAGTTGTCAAAATATACGATGGCGCACAAATTGCCTTCGGGTGTGAATGCGATTGTTGCGATTATGACGCACACTGGATTTAACCAGGAAGATAGTATTATGGTGAATCAGTCTGCTCTTGACCGAGGGTTATTTACAAGCACCTACTATAAGGCGATGCGGGATGTCTGTAATAAGAATCATAGCACAGGCGAAGAGGAATTATTCACGAATCCGATTAATATATCTTCGCAAAAGCCGTATTCCTACGAGAAACTGAATGACGATGGTTTCGTATCTAAGAATACCTATGTGAATGGCAATGATGTAATTGTCGGTAAGGTGATGCCTAAGAAGGCGAACGGAGTGATCACGTATCAGGATAGTAGTCTTACGATGAAAGCAAATGACGATGGATATATTGATATGAATTATAATGGTATCAATAGTGAAGGTTATAAATTCTGTAAGGTTCGAATTCGTAAGAATAGGAAACCGGAGATTGGCGATAAATGCGCGAGTTGCAGTGCGCAGAAAGGGACGATTGGTATGATTTACAGACACCAGGACATGCCTTTTACAAAAGATGGGATTGTTCCGGATATTATTATGAACCCGCATGCGATCCCTTCGCGTATGACGATTGCGCAATTGATGGAATCCATTATGGGAAAGGCGTGTTGTCATATTGGGGCGTTTGGTGATTCAACGCCTTATACGGATTGTTCGGTGGAAGGGATCACGAAGGTTTTGGAAATGTCTGGAATGGAAAAATACGGCAATGAGATTTTGTATAATGGGCGAACGGGAGAGCAAATTCATACGGATATCTTTATTGGACCAACGTATTACCAGCGATTGAAGCATATGGTGTCAGACAAAATCCATTGTCTTACGGAAGACCACGACGTTTTAACAGAGGATGGGTGGAAGTGTATTCGGGAGATTACAACAGAAGATAAGGTTGCGGTTCTCAAAGGAGATAAACTTGTGTATGAGAAACCTATGGAAGTCCACGCATATCCTGAATATTCGGGTGTGATGTATAATATCAGTAATACACTTATTGATTTGAATGTTACTGAAGAGCATCGTATGCTTGTTAAAAATAATAATAATGGTTATATATTGGAGAAAGCGCGCGATATCATTGGTAAATACGTTCAATATAAAAAGGATTGTGTATGGGATGTTCCTGATTATCAGTTTATGATACCTGGTAGCGATAAGGAGATTAATATGGAAGCGTGGTTATTATTCTTTGGCAAATGGATTGCAAGCGGATGTGATAATAAGGTTCTCTATGATTTTGGTTCACATCATAATACCGATGATACCAAGAATATTACTGAATATTTATGTAATATCTATGCGAATACATTGTATATGCCTGTGTGGATTTGGAAGTTAAGTAGTAAACAGGTGCGTATTTTGATGAAGTCTATGATTGCGACGAATATAGCTTTGGGACATAATAAATATGAGAATATGTTCTGTACCAAATATGAGAGTTTGGCGGACGATATGATGAAACTGTGTATTCACGCTGGTTGGAGCGGTGTGAAGAGTTTGTGGAAAGAAAATATTTGGAAGATTACGATCATTAAGAAGAAGAATAATGCGAATGCGAATGCGAATGATACAAGGAAGGAGAAGCAACATTGCGAGCGCGTGTATCGTTACACAGGTGCTGTGTATTGTATTAGCGTATCCAGTGAGGTATTTATGGTTCGCAGGAATGGTAAATCGGTATGGACAGGGAACTCACGTGGTTCAAATGGACCTATTGTGATGCTTACAAGGCAACCAAGCGAAGGAAGGGCGAGATCTGGCGGATTGCGTTTAGGAGAGATGGAACGGGATTGCTTTATTGCGCACGGCACATCTAACTTTCTTGCGGAGAGGATGCTTCATGTATCAGACAATTACAGAGTGTTTATTTGTAAGAAATGCGGGATGCACGCAAACGTGAATACGGACAAGGGTATTTATAGTTGTAAATATTGTAAAAATAATACGGATATCGCACAGGTTAGGATGCCCTACGCGTTCAAACTCCTCAATCAAGAACTATATACGATGAATGTGATGATGCGATATGTATGTAATTAAAAATAGATATAAACTAATATAGTAATAGAAAGATAGATATGAATTCTCATTATTGTTTGAAGTCACTTGTATTCTTTTTTATATTTGCGACGGGATGTTGTGGTGATAAGCATCATCATCGCACGATCGCGCTATTTAATAAAAGCATATGTAAGAGTCTCAAAGATAATAGCGATGCCTTTATTCCGTTTAAGAAAAGGGTTGTGTATTATGCGTGTAAAAATCGCGAGACACGAAAGGGATCTAACCCATACGCGGTAGTCGCTACGGATATATTAAGAAAATATATCTATATTGTAAATGTTGTTGTGATTTATATAATTTTATATAGTTTATAATAGGAGGAAGATATGGGTAGTGAAATGGATGTACCTTTGTTGGGATTAGAAGAAATAGAATTAGTGGATGAAAAGGTGTCTGTATTTAGTTTATTAATTGAATTGTTGGATAATGAATTCAAACAATATAAACGGGAAGAATATGAAAATGAAAAATTTGAAATTATATTAAAAGATATATTGTTATTAATAACTAAAGAAGATAACTGTCATAAATATATTAACGAAAAATTTAATAAAAAAAAAATATATATATCACATATCGGTTGTAAAAAAAGCGGAAAAATAAATGATTTATACAATTCATTAAAAGAATTACATAAATACGGATTAGAACAAAGGAAGCAGATAGTTTATAAATTATTAATTGAAATTTCATCAAAAAAAAATGAAAATGAATTAAATATTATAAAAAAAATGCTTTCAGAATCAGAGAAAAAAGAGCAACAGGATATTAATGAAAAGATGCTTTTAAAAAATAGAATTTCTAAATCATTAGAAGATAATCCCGACAATATATTACAAATAATACCAGTCAATATAAATACTGATGACGTTAACTATATCAATATTGTCTATCATACAATAGACACATACAACAAATTATATGGAATAAGTGATGATGTTGATGATGGTATAGAACCAAGTGATATAGAACCAAGTGATGATATAAAGAAGATTTTTAAAAATATTACAAAAGAAGATTTTGTAAAACATAAGAAATTTCTTATGTGTGTGATAGCAGTTGAACTTATAAAACAACTGGAAATATATCTGAATAGGATACTACCAGACAAAGAGTATAATGAGGTACCCCTAAAAAAAGCTTTAATAGACTATAAGGCGATACGTGAAGAATATGAAAAATATATAAACGAACACAGATTTAATATCCCTGGTTTAAATATTAATGGTGGTGCCAAGATAAATAAAATGGCAAAGAAGACGATACTCGGTAAGGAACGATGTATCTACAAGAAACCCGGTGACCGTAAGGAATACCTAAAACACAAGGGCGAATTGATAACCGTAAAAGACTACAAGAAACGAATGAAAGACAAGAAGTAATACGAAGCATAGATATTCACTTATTTTTTACACATATATAAACATAAACTTTTACTATATATTCATAAAGTATATACTAACTCTATGGAAGGTGATAATTATAAATTATACAGAGTATTAGGAGTCGCAAGGGATGCTTCGCAAGATGATATAAAGAAAGCATATAGGGAGCTTGCGTTTAAATATCATCCGGATAAAAACAAAGGGGACGCGGATGCAGAAGAGAAGTTCAAGGAGATCTCAGCTGCTTATAATGTATTGAACAATGAAGCGGAGAAGGCAAAGTATGATTCTATCGGCGACGCCAATTATAACAACGGATCGGGCGGAGGAGGAGGTGGACAAGATCATAATCCGCACGATATTTTTGAGGCGTTCTTTAGAAGCAGAGGAGGACCTTTTGGGGGGATGGGAGGACACGAAGACATCTTTTCTTTTGGGATGGGAGGATCGGGTGGTAATCGGCAACCGCCTAAGAAAGCTTCATCAATAGAGAAGACGTTTGTTTTCAATTTAGACGATATCTATAGTGGTATCAATAAGGATTTGAATATCAATATTCGCAAGTATTGCCTGAAATGTAATAAGAAATGTAGTAAATGCGACGGGCGCGGTATCATACAGCAGATACGAAGTCTTGGGATCATGCAACAGATCTTTCAGGGGTCTTGTGATAGTTGCGAGGGTTCTGGAATAACGATTGAAGGAAAGTCGGGATGTAAGTCGTGTAATGGCAAAGGGTTTTACAACGAAGATAAAAAGGCGACGCTAATTATCCCGAAGGGAATAGACGAGAATTATAAAACAGCATTTCCGGAATTAGGAGAGCAACCGCGGATACCCAATGTTAAACCGGGTGATTTGATCATCCATATTAAAATAGAGGAACACAAGCACTTCATACGCAAAGGCAATGATTTATATTATAAAACGGACATATCCTTTGTGGATTCCGTGGTGGGGAAAGAGATTGTGATACCCTATTTCAAAGAAAAAATAACCATAAACACGAATATATTTGGCGTCATCTCAAATGGCAAGAACTATCTGTTAGAAGGTAAAGGGATGCCTGTATTAAACACTACGAATAAGGGGAATATGTTCCTGGAGTTCGCGATCCAATACCCGAAGATCAAAAATGCGGACAAGATTGGAGAACTGCGGACATTGTTGAACGACACCTTTTATACTTAAGAATAATAATTAATATTCCATATTTTTTTTACTTTCAATAGCATATAATATATTGTATAAAGGGTCTATATTAATGTTGTCGTCATATGCGTATTTTTTTATGAAGTTTGCTAAGCGTATTGAATGTTCGTCGATGAGTTTTTCGTCGGTGTTCGCCGTGATATAGTATTTATACTTTTTCGTAGCCATCTTCTTTTTGTCAAAAAAGAATACTTTGCGATTGTCCGTATTATAGTAATCTACAAATTTCTTTTTCTTTTCCTCCAAATCAAATATATAGAAGGCATTCTTCATTTTACTAATGCTATCCGTAGTGGAAAATAACAGATGAGATATATGTTTATAATCCCCAGGGGTTATTCGCGTTTCCTCGGTTAGGAAGTTATATTCGAATCTCAAAATATAGTCTTTTATGATATTATTGCTGTTATTCACATGTACGATATAGATGTTGTAGATATAGGAGTTGTCATTTTCGTTAATATTTAAATTGATGATATCGGTAATATCGGTGCATCGCGTCATTTTACTCGCGATACGATAGATATAATCGCGGTATAACACATACAATACCCCTAAAATTATAAATAAAAAAAGTATGTTTATAAAAAACTGGTATTTATATTGGAAAATAACATTATAATCCTTTATGTCATGTACGAGTACTGATATATCATCAATATATTCATTTGAAGCGTTGTCAATCCTATCTAATAGTTTAATGAAATCGTTAATAGGACTATCGTTATCGGTATCGCCCATATTAATATAGAATGTCTTAATACTATATAATATATTTTATATATTAATTCATATTAATATTTTTATCTCTTTGTATTTTTGAAAAAATAATGTAATCTATTATGGACATAGAATAGTTTACGTTTTGCGAATATCCCTTTGTAAATTTAATAAGTTCACTTGTCGTATAGGAATGTATCATTTTAAAATCCTTATCAACTGCGTAATACTTGTAGTTATTGCCATTAATTCGCGTGCTAATGTCTTCAATGATATCCGGTTTCATTGTCGTCAAATTTAAATAGTTATAATTAAAACTATCGTGGAATGTTTGTTTATCTTTCTCTAGATCATTCAAAGGCGACAAAATATATGCTTTCTTCCCTTCGTCCGTATTCATTATTTCCAATAATTTAAGTTTAATATCTTTCAATTCAATTTCTTCATCATTGGTTTTTGATGATTTTTTTATTAAATCGTCTTTTAGGTTTTCAAGAGTTTTTATTTCTTCCAAGATTGCTTTGTAATCGTTGATACGGTATTGAAAGATTGTATCTTCACCTTCCGTATTGCCGTATTCGATGTTTGTGTCCATCTTGTTAAAATCGTAGGTGATTTTAATAATATACTCGGATAGTTTTTTGATCCTCTTCGTGTTGATGATGACGATTGTATAAACATAGGGTGTTTCAGTATAAACGCTTTCGTCAATAATTTTAGATATATTATTACACTTGGAATATTTCTTTGCGGTTTTATAGATTGTATCCCAGTATAAAAAGATACCGATCATTACAATAATACATAGATATAACACCGAATAAACGAATATCGTGATGTCGAACGGTTGTGTTATTGTGTTGATTAGCTGGCACGGGAACGTGTCGGTTATGGCGGTATAACAAGGATATAGGATATAATTATTAAAAAAGCAGGGTATTCTCATATAGGGTTTAAGAGTATCTGTATGCTTAATATTACAGGGTTCCACAATATTATTATTATAGGATTCCACAATAATAGCATTTATAGCATTTATAGCATTCATAGCGAATTATACTATTCTTAGTATATTAAAATAAATTAAATCGCATCTATCCATCCTATTTTACCGAATTACTGAACTACTGAACTATCCGAGGCGAATATTCAATTTATTCGCACTACTTTTAATCATATTTAGGGTATCAGGCATATCAGGCAACATCGCCACAATATCCGGGCGGGCGATCGTCATATTACGATACGCATTTGCATCCTCGCGTTGTTTAATGGACAGGTACGATCCCCTGTAAAAGCGGTCTTCCTTTCGGTCGTCGTCCTTATATACTTTTTCAAAATCATAATCGATATACTCGCTATTTGGTTTGGGTATATTGAATGTAGGGAGACCGCCGCGCCCGCCGACAAACTTTTCCTTACATCTTTGTTGTGCTGCTTCAAATTCCTCAGGGGACATAATAGCTTTTAATAAATTAAGAATATATCTTGAACTGTCATTTAATTTTTTATCTGCACCCGTTTTTTTAAAGAACCATTCGAACGCCCCGTCATCATTCAATTCTTTAAATGGTGGCATAAATGCGAAGGGATTATGAAAGATGATAGGTTGTACTATCAATCCAATCATCCACCCAAGTAATATTAAAATTTCAATTAGTAATATAGCGCCTATAATAATCAAATATACAAGATGTAGAGGGCGAATATTGATGAGATTATATATTACGATAGGTAAGATCATTACAGGTTGCAACATACCGAATGTGTATCTTACAAAAGGTTTAAATATTATTGTGACTTCAACAAGAACGTCAATGATCGCGATTAACCCATAAATAATAAAGTTGGTTATTAATGCCAATTGAATATAAAAAAGTATATATATCCAACTTGTTTTAATCATTCTACTATATACTATCTATTTACATAAGTCAAATTTATTCTTTTTGTAAATGCCGTTATAATAATCGTCAAGATCCGTTACGCTATTATAGTAGATGAATATAATATGATTACATATCTCGTCATATACGTCAGTGTCAGTGCCAATGTCCATCGTAACAGATTCGTTAAAGCGTGTCATCACCTTATCTTCAAAGTATTCGTTGGGACCCCCCATTCTTTCCTTGTAATCTTTGATAATCCTGGAATGTAGAATATGAATACACGGTTCTTTGATATTGTTTTTGACATCTTGGTCTTTTTCAAAAAAGTCGTTTATTTTGTCGTAGAATGTTGTCATTCCGGTTTGCGAGTTTATACAAAACACTCGCGTATCAATTTTCAATACGACGATAAAGAATACTGGACAAATTGAATATATAATATTGAATATATAAAAAATGATTATAGAAGTATTTATATATATTCAATACTAATCATCGAATGTCTGCTAGAAAGATTTGCTTGAATTGCCCTACGTCTTATTATACTGGAAAGGAACAATCACCTTTACATTTTGGATTATCAGCGGAAGGTTATGAGATTAACTCAATTATGGAAGGATTTGATAAAGATTTGTGGATTGTGGAAGTTCGCAATAACAAGAAGGTATGGACGAAAAAGGAGCATATTAATAAGATGACCTATGAGATACCTTTAATCAATGAGACGACACATGAAGTTATGCGAGCTACGCAAGGTACGCAAGTTACGCAAGGTACGCAAGTTACGCAAGGTACGCAAGGTACGCAAGGTACGCAAGGTACGCAAGGTACGCAAGGTACGCAAGGTACGCAAGGTACGCAAGGTACGCAAGGTACTACAGAAGAACCCGAAGTGACATCGCAACCCGAACCGATTGTAGAATCTCAACTTGCGACTGTTGTACACGCGCCAGCGAGCGATATAGACACAGAGTCTGTGGTGACTACCAAAGAGAAGATTAGTAAAACAATTAAACCTACAGATTATACACTGTTTATAACCTATCGTATTAATCAAATGAAGGAGGTTTCAGGAGATAATAAGAAGAACTATGATTGCGCGAGGTATGAGTGGAAGGAATACAAGAATAAACCTGATGAATTACGGAAGATAATGGCGGAAGCAATTGAATATCATAAAAAATGATAAATAGTATTTAAATATATGAAACCTATTAAATATATTAATGAATACTATTTATTTCAACAAGAATAATATTGTTTTAATAGATAGCAGTTATTATGTGTTCCATCGCTATTTCGCGACGTATCGTTGGTTTTCGTTTCAAAAGATAGACGTATCCACGGATGATATCATAAATAACGAAGTGTTTATCAATGCTTTTTATAAGCATATCAATAACGATATCAAGAAGATCTGTAAAAAATGGAATACGAACAAGGATAATATTGTGTTTTGCGTGGATTGCCAGAGGACCGAAATATGGAGGAATGACATTTACGATACCTACAAGGCGACGCGGGTTCAAAAGAATAATTTCAACAAGAAGATTTTTAGTATATTTAACGATTACATTAATTCCCTTGGATTTAAATATCTGTCACAAAGCAGATTGGAAGGCGATGATGTGATTTATTTGTCCCAAAAGATGATTAAAACCCAGTTGGAATTATTAAAAAATATTGATATTAATGTTGTCATCATTACAAACGACAATGACTTTCTACAATTGGTAGATGCGCGAGTTCTTGTGTATAACATGCAGTTTAAAGAGTTGCTGAAGCGCGGTTATAATAATCCGAAGACCGATCTACTATTTAAGGCGATCTACGGCGATAAGAGCGATAATATATCTAAGATTGGCGCGGGAATAACAAAAGAAAAGGCGTTGATGATTTCGAATATGACAGATGACGAAAGAGAAAAGTATATAAAGGAAAGCGGTTACGAAGACAAGTTCCAGTTGAATATGAAACTGATATCGTTTGAAAACATACCTACAGAATATACAGAAATATTCAGTAATAATGTAAAAATAATATTAGAGGATTAAAAATTAGAATACATTGTTTGTTATATATATTTTTTATATTATAATATATTATATATTAATAAATATAATATTATTATGGAAACATATAATACAAAATATGGTTTAATTACTCTCTATAAAAATGATGTTATTATTGGACAAGACTTTAAAAATGGAGGATATTGGGATATTGATACGTTATTTAAATTGCGTGAATATATAGACCCTCGTCGTAATATTTTAGAAATAGGAGGACATTGTGGAACATCATCTATTATATATGCTTCTTTTCTAAATTATTTTGATTCATATAATTTATTAGAAAATATAAATCAAAATAATTTAGAAATAGAAGCATATAGTAAAACTTCATCTATATATGCTTCTATTTTAAATGAAAAAAAAATATATGTCTATGAACCACAACGTAATATGTATAATTTATTAGTTAAAAATATAAATCAAAATAACTTACAAAATAAAATTATACCACATAATTTAGGTGTATTTTGTTTTGAAGGAAAGGAAAAATGAATAATATTGATTTAGATGGTGGCGGTGGTGTAGTAATAAAAAGATATAATGAAGAAAATAATTTAGATTGTAATTTTGGTGGAATTACATTAGGAGATGATGGTGAAAATATTAATTTAACAACTATAGATAATATGAAATTAGATGATATCGGATATATACATTGTGACGCACAAGGTTCTGAAAATTTTATATTCTCAAAAGGAATAGAAACCATAAAAAAATATAGACCAGTTATATTATATGAAAATAATGAGTTATATGGCTCTTATTTGTATGATAACGTATGTAAATCATATCCTAATTACAAAGATGAAAGTAAATTTGATATAAAGAAATATTGTATGGAACAATTAAATTATTCAAAATTTATTGATAGATTTAATAATGGAATTGATACACTTTTAATTCCATAATTTAGCAATCGCGATTACAACGACAATGCTTCTAATTTTTTAATACCCTCAATCTTTTTTTTGTCGTGATTGGACATATAATACCACAATTTCTTTTCGGGATCAAAACGACACCCCAGCTTCTTCAATTCATCATTTTTACAAAATGGCACCTTCTTCGCATATACCTTCGTATGGACTTCAACATCACTTTCAGATTTCTTTTCAATTTCCAAAATAGCGTTTTTATTTGTTTCGGTTATATTATCCTCGTAATACCACTTTTTACAACTCGTATCCCATTTTGCCCCCAACTTCTTCACAGAATCCTTGTAATCAAATCCAATATTGATATAATTTTTATTGCTGACAGGTATCTCCTTGATATTTGAAATTAAAGTATTGTCCAACCTATCCGTATGATAGTCTTGTGGTGAAGCGAGGGATACAATCACTCCAACCGCCAAATTCGCCAAACGATCCGCTTCCGTATTTCCTACCGAATGCTCGTCGCTCAATCCCGTATGCGCTTTCACGTGATGTAAAGCAATCTGCTTTTTATATGGTCTGTATATTTCGCGGATTCTTTGAATCAAATTGAGATTCGGGGGAACTTTTCCAGCAGTTGTTTTCCAATCATTCTTGAATAACTTATCCCCATACGCCCCAGCACATTTCATCACATACTCAGAATCCGTATATATATTGATCATTGTCTTTGACTTTGTCGTATTTGCGACGAGTTCGTCTTGCATCTTCTCTACCGCCCGAATAAACGCAGTCAATTCGCCTGTATTATTCGTTTGTTTCCCTATAACCCTAGCATACTCATTACGTACGTCGTCTGTCCCGAAATACACACCATACCCAGCGATTGCGTGCGGACTTCCGTTGTGAATACAGGATCCATCAATGTAAATATTCACGGATCCTGAAGATTCACTGATTACTGAGATTTCATTCATATTGGTATCTGTATTCTTGCTATAACTATCGTTATTATCAATTTTTATTATATATATATATTAAATATTATACCTATAACAAAATGATTAAGTGTATTAATAGTAATATTCAAATATATAGTGATGGTGATTACAACTATAATAATTGGAATCTTATTAACAACAACGGCATCTTTAATATACTTAATAATACCTCGAATCGCGTTGATTTCTGTATATTACAAAGCGGAAATATAGGTATTGGTAGCACCTCTCCAACATCAAAACTTGACATCGTAGGCAACGTTTCTATACTGGGGCGAACCACCCTAACCTCTAATCTTATTCTCAACAATACGCGATCAACCGCGCCTATCGCGCAATTCGGTACAAACTCAGACGCGTTCAACAACGTCTATATCGTAGGTGGTCCTAGTGCGCGCATCGGTATCGGCACTTCATCCCCGTCCGTTCCACTTGACGTAGTCGGTAGAGCGAATATTTCAGGGTTAATTACAGCAAATGGTGGTTTAATCGTTCCCACCGGACAAACACTGAATATTGTCGACGGGTTATCCACAATATCCGTCAGTACAACAACATTGAATACAAATGTATTAACTGCGTATGGAATAACTAATGCTCTTGGCGGTATTGTAGTTCCGCAAACAGCCGAGATTGTCGCAGACGGAGGCATTCGCGCAACATCTATCTACGCATCTAATTTAATTCTTGCCGCAAAAGGAATCGTTGTATCCGCTGGAAGTTTGCTAACTGCGAATGGAGGAATATCCGCAACAACTATTACCGCTTCAGGGTCAATCACCGCAAATAACGGGATAACAATACCGACCGGCAAATCAGTTGTAGCAAATGGCGGAATCACGACAACAACCTTGGGAACGGATACCTTGGAAGTTCGTTCAATTACCGGAACCGCCCCGATTGTTCAATATGGGACAAACGCATCCGCTACAAAAAACATATATTTTACTGGCGGAGGACACGCTAGAATTGGTATCGGTAGTTCTGTGCCCTCAGTATCTCTTGATGTCGTAGGGGGGGCAAACATATCTGGAGCAATTGCTGTTGCTACAATAGGGGCATCGGGAGCAATATCAGCAAATAGCATTGTATCTTCTACAACCATATTCGCGGGTGAATTAATCACAGCAAACGGAGGCGTTACTGTACCTATAGGTAAACAAATTGTAGCAAATGGTGGTATATCAGCGACTAGCATCACTACTTCAGGATTAGTAACCGCTAATGCTGGAATATAAGCGACCACCATAAATACGTCAGGTGTAGTGAATACAAATGGCGGTGTTATATCGGGTTCAACAATCACATCATATGGGTTAGTTACAGCGAACGCAGGTTTATTAGCATCTACAATAACCTCGCTCGGAATTATAAATGCCGACGCGGGAATATCAGTAACCACAATTAACGCAACATCCGCGATAAAAGGCACAACACTTGAAATGTCAGGTTTAGTAAAAACAAATGGCGGTATAGATACGACGACTATTGTTGCGTCCGGACAACTTACGGCAAGTAATGTTATATTGGCGAATGCCGGGATTATCGCAAACGCCCCTATTGTCGCGAACATGGGTATAAACTCATTTGGCGTAATCCGAGCAGGCACGGCAACCACAAAGACACCAATCGCACAATTTGGCACAAATACAATTGAAACGAGTAATATATATTTTATTGGGGGAGGTAATGCGCGTATCGGAATTGGTAGTTCCGTTCCGACAGTTTCTCTTGATATCGTTGGTGACGCAAATATTACAGGGGATTTAAGAACAGGTAAAGGAATATATACGACAACTGTTGATATTTCAGATATACTTACAATAAATTCGGAAATCGCCACAACGCCAAATGCACAGATTGGAAATAACGCAAACGTAACAAGTAATCTTTATTTTATTGGCGGTGGAACTGCGCGCATCGGGATTGGAAGCAGTTCGCCGATAAACGCACTTGATATCCGTGGTGATATGAATATTACAGGAATTTATAAAAAAGGCGATCGTGATATTATTCTGGATACAAGCAACTATATTCTAGCAACATCAAATAATATTATAAACCGTCTAGACAACTATACTCCCTATACATGGATCATTAATCGTCAAACTTCAAACTTATATTACACAATAGGGAATGTAGGGATTGGAACAACAGAACCTGTGAAAAAATTACATATCCAGCATCCAACCGGCGAACTCGTGAGAATTGAAACAAACGCGAGCGGATTAAACCAAGTATCAGGGATAGAGTTTGGTATACCTTCGTATAATACAACAACACGCTGTAAAATAACTTCCACAACTTACGCTGGTGATGCGAGCGACCTACAATTTAGCACCGCATCCGGAGTAAATGCTTCAATCTCGAGGCTCACCATTTCACCGATTGGCAACGTAGGTATAGGATCACAGAATCCTCAGCAGATTTTACAAGTCGGAAATGCGGGAAGACTGCGAATTGCGAATTCAAGTGGCGATTATACAGTTATCGGTACAGCCAACTCAGACGATTCCACGAATACTAAAATAGAAATATCCGGTTATTCACGTAGCGGAAACATCTCATATGTTGCGACAAACATTGAAGGTTCACATCGGTTTATTACAAAAACTGCGAATGAAAGGATGCGTATCACAAGCATTGGTAATGTAGGGATAGGCACTACGAACCCTGATGAATTATTAACATTATATAGTTCGAATACAGTTCTGAAGATAAGGAATAGCGTAGAAGGCAATGGATCTGTAGCGATTAACTTGGAGAATGGGGGATATAGCAAGTGGGTCATACGCAATTCCAATAATCACCTCGCATTTGACTATGAATCTTCAAATCGCCTTATTATGGATGGTGTGAGAGGCGATATTGGTATTGGGGCAAACCCGTCTAGTAATTATAGATTAAATATTTTGGGTAATATTAAAATAGCAGGCGACATCATACCAGATACAAGCGTTGCGTATAACCTGGGTTCGCTTACGAAAAAATGGAAGGACTTGTATTTGTCAGGTAATAGTATATACTTGGATGATTTGATTGTCTCGCGAGATTCAAATATAAATTTAAACATTAAAGATTTGCGAGGAAATTATAGAGATGTTAATATAAGTAATATTAATTTACATAGCGTCGGTAGAAATCGCGACAATAAGCTCACAATTGGCATAGACGCTGAAGGAAATATTGTGTATTATAATCATACTTCTAATAAAATATATTATCCTGTCACAACCCCGAATATTAATAATACAGAGATCTTAAACAACGTTAATAATATCATTTTAAGCACTTCAAATTATGCGATAGAGACCAGCAATAAACTTACGAATCATATAACAGTGGTTGACAGACATCAAAGCAACTATGTATTTGCCACAGACAATCGTATATCAACGCGGATCACAAATTTAACTACAGATATGATAAATGAGAATTTGGCGGGTTCGAAGAAGTTTATTATTAACCATGCGTATAACAATAACTTACTTATTAACGGGAATTTGACGATTAACTCTAATTTAATTGTGTATGGTGAAAGCACGACGCTTGAGACGACTGTATATACTACAGAGCGACTTGAAATCGCGAATAAGAATAACTTATTTCCGTCATTAATGATACAGCAACACGATCAGTTTCAGGATATATTTAGGGCATCAAATCTGGATAGCAGGGTATTTACGATTGCGAATAACGGAGATGTTAATATTTCAGGAATTTATAAAAGAAATAATAGGGATGTGTTTTGGGATACTAGCAATTATATTTTTACAACGAGCAATATCTTAATTGAATATACAAATATGAAATTTAATTATTTGGATAGTAAATTACAAATATTAAATTTGAAAGTAAATCTCAATGACAATAACTCTAGTAATTATATTCTAACCTCAAGTAATAACTTAATCAACAAGATCAAAGAGAATGACAATAACTCTAGTAATTATATTCTAACCTCAAGTAATAACTTAATAAATAAGATCAAAGAGAATGACAATAACTCTAGTAATTATATTCTAACCTCAAGTAATAAC
>Ga0114975_10000752_pt1 | contig 23989 bp, 19 predicted proteins | sample S_130626_EF_Meta_FD_87031 | JGI IMG/M metagenome (GOLD analysis project Ga0114975, IMG submission 87031) | Freshwater microbial communities from Lake Simoncouche, Canada to study carbon cycling - S_130626_EF_MetaG | ecosystem: Environmental > Aquatic > Freshwater > Lake | place: Lake...
ACCTTCTTCAACAGCCCGACTCAGGTTAAAACAGCTCACTTATGTGGAACAAGATTACTCGATTTTTTAATGAGCATTTTTTTCGTCTTCTTGCATTGGTCTTCCCACCAGTTCCATGGCCCCTCCCAAAGAACCCTAAACTCATTTTAGTTTTTAGCACAACTGGAATTGGAGATAGTCTTTTTGATTCAGCAGCAATAAAAAGTTTAAAAAAGGGGTATCCTCAGTCCAAACTCATTGTCGCAGCACACCATCGACGTGGGTCAGTAGCACGTCACCATCCATTCGTAGATGAAGTCCTTCCACTGAGTAAATCGCCTCTTTCTCAATTCAAGCTTTTACAGCACTTTCGAAATAGTAAACCAGATCTAGTTGTTGCCCTGCATGTCAATGAAGAGGCGGTTCCACTAGGATACCTTTTGAATCGACATGCTTTTTTCGGCGCTGTGGAGCGCTGTCAACGTTTTTCCTTCCTTCTCTCACATCCAGTGGTTACGAAAGATGAACCCCATATTGTGAAAGAAATCTTGAAAGTAGCTACTGCCGCCGGTGGGGCAAAGGTCGATCGAGGTATGGTTTATCAGGTAAGGGAGGAGGAGGTAAAACTTCTCTACCAACACCACCCTGCTTTAAAACAACCTTTTATTATTTTTCAAACAGGAGGAGGTAAAACACTCTCCTGGCGAAACTGGCCCGTAGAATCTTATATTCACGCCATCAGATGGTTTAAGGAGAGATATCCTCATCAGATCATTTTAACGGGGGGGCATGACAATTACGAGGTAGGAATAGCTATTGAAAAAGCAACTCCTTGGGTCATCAATCTTGTTCAAAAAACAACCTTAGAGGAGACAGCCGCACTCCTCAAGGAGGCTTCCATGCTTGTGAGCACAGATACTGGCGTGATGCATCTTGGTTTTGCAGTGGGTTGCCCCACTCTTGCGCTACTCCACTACCGCAGCCCCACTAGTATGTATGGTCCACTAGACAATACCCCGGGCCATGAAATCATCGAACTTGCCAAGCCTGAAAAAGAACTTCTACTTAAACAAAAAGATCCTCAGCTTAGTGAGATGAGTCAGATATCTTTTGAAAAAGTTTTTGATGCAATGGAGCGGATACTTCATTTTAAAAAATAAAATAATCTCGTTTATTTTCCTAACAAACAGCCCTCATACAGTACCTTTAAATTCTATGTTTCATCCTAATGCTTACCTTGATCTTCGCCATACAGATCATCAGATTTTGATCAACAGAAATTCGCGAGTCTGGGAGATTCTTTCCAATATTTCTTCTTATCTTGCTGATTACCTCACTCCAGCAAATTATGGAATTAAGAATGGAAATTCTTATATTGGAAAAAATGTCTTTATTGGGAAAAATACCATTATTGAGGAGGGGGCTGTAATTCTAGGTCCTGCCTGGATTGGGGAAGGATGTCAGTTGCGTAAAGGGTGTTATATTCGAGAAAATGTTATTGTTGGAAATAATTCGGTTATTGGAAACTCGTGTGAATTAAAAAATTCACTCCTCTTTGATGAAGTCCAGGTCCCCCATTTTAACTATGTTGGCGATTCTATTTTAGGCTACCGTGCTCATCTTGGGGCAGGTGTTATTCTTTCTAATGTCCGATTAGATCGGCAGGAAATTATCATCAAAATAGAGAACCTCAAAATTTCCACTGGCCTCAAAAAATTTGGTGCTATTCTTGGTGATTATGTTGAAATTGGATGCAATGCTGTATTGAGCCCAGGATCAATTATTGGAAGGGAGAGCTTAATCTATCCTATGGTCTCATGGCATGGGATCCTACCTGAAAAAAGCATTGTAAAAAAGCAAGAGGAGTACCAGATTCTTGCACGCTAGCTCGCATATTTCATAATGATCGTAACGAGGAGGCCTCGAAGGCTGATGGGGTAAGGCAGGCGAGCATTTTGATGCAGGGCTGTATGTTGTACATACTGCCCAAATCAAAATGCAAGTCTAACGCAGCATCCATATGACTTCCCGATCTACGCAGTAGATCGGGATGAAACATACGGGTTAATTGAGTTGTTGTTCTTCAAAATATTTTAAATCTGATTTTGTTGTCAGATAAGTATTCAGGCCAATGTACCACATGTTGGTAATCAATCTGGGCCATGCTAATTCAGTAACGCTATTTTGAACTGTCATTGTGATCAAATTAGAGTTTTTGAGCAGGTTGAGCACTTCTCCTACGGCGGCTTCAACAAAGAAAGCAGAACCTTCAGTCAGGAGCATCGTAGCTATGGTAGAGGCAACAACGAATCCTATATTCCATAAGTCCTCTTTTTTTATTGGAGCCACTGTTGCTCGACCTGTTTCACCCATGACAAGAACAACACTTAAGATACCATTTACAATATTTCGCTGATAGGTAAAAGGGCGCACTATTTCACTCAGAGTCATTATCCTTCCCGTATTAACATATTTAATACCAACTGCTAAAGCAGCTTCAAGACCATAAGCTGTCGTTTGTGCAATGGCTACATTTGTAAATGACTGAAGAATTAAGGAACTGTTAAGGGAGTTCGAGGCAGCATCTGACAAAATTGGATCTTTGTTAAGATTACCAACAGTCGCTAATGAGCATACTCTTAAACCGATAGTTTTAATTCTACAGGACGGGGGAAAAGATTTTTTGTTTGCATTAGTGCTTAATAATTGATCACTGGACTCTTCAAATGATCCTCCTGGAGCAATCATTTCTTCTCCTTGCAACGTTATTACAGAATCGCTCGTCCATTCTCTTACATTTCCTCCTTGATCATAGGTTCCATAAGAGCTGGGTGAATCTGTGAAAAAACCGACAGGTGTTGCAAGATAATATTCATTTTCTTTTGAAGGCATGGTTTCATCACTAAATAAATGCTCCATGTCATAACATCCATCTATATAATATCGTTTATAATTATAAAAAACTTGTGCAAAATTAGCTCCTGTTTTAGCACTAGAAGGATTTTTGAAGAGTTCAAGGATGATTGTTTGAGTTGGTAATTTATTGCTTTGAGTTGGTAATTTATTGCTTTGAGTAGGATAAGACCAGTAGGTAGCATCTGTTGTTCCACCGTAATGGTAAGCAGCCTTGTACCACTGATTTAAATTAGGGAGAAAATAGCGCGCTCCTTCCATAAGCTCTCCATTTTTGCCATTTGTAAAATCATAGGCTCCAGTTTCTGTTATAGCTAAGAGCTTTTCACTTAAAGTAAAGGGATCTAACGATGGGTCTTTTCGACATAAGGTTAAAAAATCTGGAGCCCCATGATGTAACCAATTGAGATAGCGCTTACAGTCATCTAGGCTTATTCCTGTCACAGGAAGCGAACCAAAATAGTGTCCTAAGGGAGTTCCCCAGTCTTTTGGGAAAAAAACCGTGATCTTGTGACCTAGAAAATTGGTTGCATCAATTCTGGTTCTTATAACATCGGTTAACTTAGATAAGGGAGCAGATCCAATATTTTTCTGAAACATCTCCTCATGATAAAGATTGCGGGGATCTTCAGGATTTTGCTCAACAACGTGCACAGCATTGAGAAAAGTTGTCCATTGTAAATTAGTTACAGGGTATTTTCCGATGTGGAATGCTTCTTGTACCGCGCCCAATCCAGTAATAGGATCAGCGAGATTTCCAGCATCTTCCACAGAGATCATTTCTGGAATTACGGCAAGTGGCCCTGAAAGCTCAGTGTCAATAGGATCGGTTTTTGGATCTATTTCCTGCGCATGGAGAGATTGAGAAAATAGTATCATAAAAATAGCAGAGGCGCTCCCTATACTCCATAAGGATGCTATGAAAAGAAGCGATCTGTGCGCTAGCCATGAAGAGCATACAGGCCTTTTTCTTTCTACCTGGAGATTGAATTTAGGGGATGAATTTTGAGTTAAAGCAGACATTTTGTTAATATTGAAAGGGATTAGTATTGTTTTTTTGTGATATGAAAATGCACCATGACTCCTGGTCAGTGGTAGCAAGCATTCCGTTGCTAACAAGTGAGAAAGGAAAGGAAGAAAATTAGTATTTCACTAACGATCAACACGATTGATTGACTTAATCAGATGAATTTTGAACGGTAGGGATTAATAGATTCGTTTAAATACGAAGCCAGTAATGGATAAAATCCCTCTTTTTAATGGCGTTCCGTCGAACGCAATCACATTCGCTCGTGACTTAATTTACAGGGATGAAAGAAGAACAGTACCATGCAAGATATAACTGTAAAAGGTAGTGACAGTGATATCAGCGATAAATGTTCTTGGATACTTGGTTTGTACATCTTTTCTATGATGCTAAAACGAAAAAAGGCTAGTCAATCATTTTTTCAAATTTTCTTATCATCATTGGAAAGTTCTAAATAATGGTGCACGCTTTCTTGGAGCAAAAAAGGAGCAATCATTGTTTTGGTAATAGGAACAGGGGAGGTCAGGACACGCCTCATAGCTGCTGCTAAGGCTGACGGAGTCAGATCACAGAGCCCCTGAGATAAAGGTCCTTGGAGAATTTCTGCAGGTCCAAAAGGACAATTTGTACTTACGACTTGTGTGCCACAGGCAAGTGCTTCAACCAAGACATTAGGCAGTCCTTCATAATCGGAACTGAGCACTAAGGCTTCTGCGGCACGCATGCAGGAATAAGGATTGTTCACAAATCCCGGCAAAACAAGACGGTCTTCAATATGATATTTCTTTGCAAGCAGATGGATGCTCTTTATTTCTTGATCACTTCCGGAGCCAAGTAAAATCAGCTTTCCTGGATAGCTGCTTAATTTAAAAGCTTCAAAAAGACGATCATGACGTTTTTGTTTATTAAAACGTCCTACGTGAAGAAGAAATTTTTCATTTTCAAAAGACGACTTTTCCTGAGCTTTATGAGCTACATCCTCAAGATCGAGTGGATTGTAAATAGTTGTCATGACTGTTGGTCGAATGCCGATAGCATGCACATCTTCCTGTAAGGCTTGTGAGACAGTGATCAATTTTCTGCCAGAATATGTAGTGATGAGTTGCTTCCGTTTTCTCCAGCGTTGAAATCCTTTTTTATTTTCGAGCTCTCCAGCTGTAAGTGCACAATGAAGGCATATCCAGGCTTCTTTTAAAAAGCGAGAAGCAGCAACAATACGATCTGTCTTGGGAAGATGAGAAACAGCAAGATCGATCTTTTTATTAAGAAAAAAAGAATCAAGAAATCGATCTAACGTCCGTGCACGTCGTGTGATTTCGGTTTGGCGCCAGAAAGGTCCTCGATAGTGATCTTCCAGAAGAATATAATCGACACCAGATGGAATGGGATAAGCCTGATCGTCACGCAGGGAAATAATCGTAACCTGATGGTTTTGTTGTACCATTTCAGCCGCCAAGTTCAGAAGGATACGCTCAGCTCCACCACCTGATAGTCCATCGATGAGAAAAAGAATATTCTGTTGTTGTTGAGAATCTGTCACGGGATTTATGAAACGCTACGAGTAAGAAAGGTGTAACATTTGTTCAACTTTTGAAATAACTTCCTCCACCGGAATCATAGAGAGATAGCGCACTACTGTCTCTGTTCTTACATCATCTGGATCAATCAAATCACCATAATCAGAGGCTTTCACTAGGTGATAGCGGGTCATCCAAGGATGCCATTCATTGATTTTACTTGGACCAAAAAGAGCAACGACATCTTTCTCTAATGCTGCAGCCATATGCATTGGGACAGAATCAACACCGATAAAAAGAGTGGCTCCTTCAATTGCTGCTGCAAGCTGACCTAATGTTAACTGACCTGCAAGTGAGTAGATGCGGTCGGAATGAACTTTCTCTAAAATTGTAGCAACCATAGCTTGCTCTTCAACGGCCGGGCCAGAGGTTAACAGAATAGACCAGCCTTGATTGGCAAAATGGGCGATGAGTTTTGCAAAGGACTCCTCTTCCCAGCACTTAAAAAACCAGCGTGCTGTTGGATGAATGAGAAGATAGGGAGTGGAAAATGAGGTTTTTTGAAGCTGCTCTTGAATAAATAAGCGGTCTTCTTGGCTAATAACCAATCGGCATCTCAACATAGGATCCGTCATGTGATTGGGGGATTCGGGAACGAACCTCTTGTTGAAAATTATCTCTGGACCGGATAATTCATACTGATCGTAACGAGGAAGCTGTGAAGGCTGATGGGGTGTTGAACTCGAAGCCCTCCTTGACGAGTGTGTACTCTCACCTATGGTGTCATGACTAGCATGAAATACTGCTGCTAGAGTAGCTAGATTTTGTTCTACAGTATGATGAGTGTTACTTGGAAACAGAGGAACTAATGTTGTAAAGCAGGAGCTCCAAAAAAAATGACGACGTTTGGGATAGTCAATACCAATAGATTGGTGCGGCCTTAAAAGCGCTGCCAATAATGCCCCCTGCATCTGGTCGGAAAGATGGATCACCAAGTCGTAATGCTGGTGCTGTAGTTGAAAAAAAAGATGAAGGATCTTTTTAAGACGATTCCACCCACGGGCCGCTCGATGCCAGATCCAAACCTGACGTAGATCAGGATTGTGTTCTAGCAGTGCCTCTGTTCCTTCGTAGACGAGAAAATCGATCTGACAATTGGGAAACTGAGCCTTTAACACTCTGGCAACCGGTGTAGCAAGAAGGACATCTCCATGATGCCGTAGCTTGATGAGCAGGACAGAGGAGGGAGATCGTTGAGCCATAGTTGTGATTCAACCGGTACCTACCATTATTTTTGAGATAGGTTTCTAAAAAGCACTCAGTTTCTTGAATGCCTGCCATCTTTCTTCAATCTCTTCTTGTTTTACAGAACGCAAGCGATCTGGACCGAAGGATTCCACGGTAAAACTGGCCATGATACTTCCGTAGACAACAGCTTGTTGCAATGTTTCAAAATCAACAGGCTTCTTGGAGTTACTATCATTTGAATGGCTTGCCAAGTAACCAGCCAGTCCCCCTGCAAAAGCATCGCCTGCTCCGGTAGGGTCTTTAATATTTTCTAGAGGATATGCAGGACAGCTAAAAAATTGATCTGGACCAAAAAGATAACAGCCATGCTCCCCTTTTTTGATAACAACATATTGAGGTCCCATCGCACGTAGAAGAGCCCCAGCTTTAATTAAGTTGTTTTCCTCGGTGAGCTCACGAGCTTCACTATCGTTAATAGAGAGGAGGTCAATACGTTTGCAAAGCTTTACCAAATCAGCACGAGCGATATTGATCCAGAGGTTCATGGTATCTGCGATCACAAAGCGAGGAGCTTGGAGCTGATCGAGGACATGTAATTGTAAATCTGGACCAATATTAGCCAATAAAATGAACGGAAGCTCGCGATAGGCTTTAGGTAACGTTGGAGTAAAATTGGCAAAGACATTCAAATCGGTTGAATGTGTTTTGCGATTGTTCATATTGTTGAAATATTCTCCTGACCAACGAAATGTTTTTCCTGGAACTATTTGAAGACCAGAAAGGTCGATATTGCGTTGTTTGAAATCCTCTAAATATTCTTTCGGAAAATCATCCCCTATAATAGCCACAAGATGTGACCTAGTAAAAAAAGATGCGCTGATGGTTGCATAAGAAGCAGTCCCACCAAAGAGCTCTAAACGCTCCTCCACTGGGGTTTTAACGGTATCAAGAGCAATCGAGCCAAGAACGAGTAAAGACATAGAGTTAAATATTAATGAGTATGATGAGATGGGTAAAGGATGAACTATTTTCTATCTGATTCTGCTTCATAACTTCTGCTATAGCGTACAAACACCGAGAAGCCGGTTGCTACTGCAATCCACAAACCTGGAAATCCATCTAGGAAGCCACGACGCAAAACATAGGCACGAAAGAAACGCCAAAGGGGTCGTAGGATAGTTGATCCAAGGGACCATTTTTTTTTCTTTTGTTTTTGAAAAAACTCTTCAGCAAAAGGATGGATTTTTTTAATGTAGGATTCCATCGAAGGAAACGAATAGTGAAGTAAATCACCCTTAAGATGGGTAGTTGGTCCAAAGAGGCTCACTGTTTCATGAATGGGTTCCACCCAAACACCATCACCCCGACGAAAAAGACGCAGCTTTGTGTCTGGATACCAATCCCCATGCCTAATCCAGCGACCTAAAAACCAAGTGCATCGATGAAAGGTCGCTCCATGAAAACGATCACAATCTCCATGTTCAAAAAATTGGATCAGGCTCTTTTTTAGTTCGGATGAGAGTTCCTCATCACAATCAAGTGCTAAAACCCATTTTTGAGTACAAAAATCAAGAGCATGATTTTTTTGATCTTGATAACCCAGCCACTCTTGATGAGCAATTTTCGCTCCAAATTCACTAGCAATAGTGAGTGTTGCATCCGTTGATCCTGAATCGACGAGCACAATCTCTCGGGCAAGATCCGCAACGCTGCTCAGGCAGCGACGTAGATTTTTTTCTTCATTGTAGGAAATAAGCGCAATCGAGAGAGGAAGTGGCATGTGATATCTGAGCTCAGCGATAGTCAATCATGATCCAATCACTATGCGATCACGCTCTACAAGGGCACTACTTGCTTTTTCTAACTCTTCTTTTTCCTTGGAAGTGAGACTTTCCATACCCGCTTGGCTAATTTTTTCAAGTAAAGCATCAATGTTGATTGCTAGTGGACGAGGCGTTGGTGCTGTTTTCTCAGCAGGTTTTTGATTTGCAAAAATTGGAACAAATGAAGTGGTTGTAGAGAAAGCCTCCAAAACAGAGTTGTTGGAAGAAGAGCTCGCTGATCCTTGAGAAACAGGGGAGGAAACTTTTGAACCCTTACGAAAAAAAGCGAAATAGTGTGAATAGCGAGAGAGAAAGGAGATCCCATTTTGAGGAAGTAAATCACGATATCCTTGCACTATCATAAAAAAGATGGCGGCCACTGATTCTGATAAAAAAATCACCAGTGATGCGAATTGATGTCCCTCTAAAAACTGAAGTGTAGAAAGGACTAGGAAAACAGCCAACATCCACCGTGCTGCAATGCCAAACAAAAATGGCAGCCCTGGGTATATTGCTACAAAAGCAGTAAAGATGGCAAAATGTACCGACTGAGCTCCACTCATCCTTTCTGATACTCCTGAGAGACTTAATAGCTGTAGCAAGCATGAACCAAGAAGAATGAGCCCTATATAAAGTGTAGCAAACCTACGGGGTCCAATGATTTTTTCTACTTCACGGCCAAAGTAATAAAGCATGAGCATCTCTAGTGCGAACCAAAGGCTTGGAGGATTTACAAAGGCATAGGTAACGAGACGCAGCACCTGTCCATGCCAAACGCCAGCACTATTATAGCAAAGGGCATTGACCCAGGAAGTATGACCTAGGCTTATGAGGGTGGCGGTAAGAACCATGAAGACACCCTGAATGCCGATGATGAACGTCACCATATCTAGACGCCAGTGGCCAATCGAAAAATCAGGGAGATGATGACGAGAAGAAGGGGATTTCTTGTTAAACATAGTACTTAGTGTAATTCAAGCTAGAATAGAGATATTATTTTAAAAGTCTTTGGTGATAATGCAAGAGGCTTCGGCTCGTTGGATGAAATAGGCGAATTCAGAATAAAAAACGATTTCAAAACCACATTTTTTGGTGTTCTTCACGACTATTTATGACTAAGATCTATCCCCTGATATATCGCACTGATTGTGACGATGAGAAGGCCAATGCTGATAGGACAAAGCGAGCGATGAAGCCTGACAACCACTGTGTGAGGCAAACTGCTCGAGGAGCATTCGATCCAGAAAGAGTATACATCAGGCCCTAGCAAGGTGTTTCAGAATCAGTATGAAATAGGCGAGCGAAGTGAACTCTCAAAATTATTCCCTTTATAATGACACGTTTTAAAACTCTACTTATTTTTGGTGCTCCAGGTAGTGGCAAAGGAACCCAGGGGCGTACGCTCGGTTCCATTCCAGGATTTTACCATTGCGCCTGCGGAGATGTGTTTCGAGGTCTTGATGTTCAAAGCAAGCTAGGTCAGGAATTTTTGAAATACTCAAGTAAAGGAAAATTAGTTCCTGATGAAATTACCGTACAGCTTTGGGCTCAATGGATCGAGACCATGGTAGAATCAGGACAATTTAAACCCAATCGGGATTTTCTTATCCTCGATGGTATTCCCAGAAATGTGGAGCAGGCCGAGCTGATGAAAGATCATATCGATGTTCAGCATATCTTTCATCTTTCGTGTCCAGATCGTGACAAATTAGTAACTCGTCTCAAAAACCGTGCACTCAAAGAAAATCGTCTTGATGACGCTAATGAAGAGATTATTAGAAATCGATTATTAGTTTATGAAGAAGAGTCCAAGCCGATGCTTCATTATTATAAAAATTTGACCAGGCATGATATCGATGCCTCTCTCTCTCCCGTAGAAGTCCTTTACCAAATTCTAGGCGGCGTCTTGAATTCCTAATGGCCTCATGAATCAGTTCGAAAATCTTCGAGCATCCTCTCTTTATTGTCAGCGTTGTGCTAAGGCGATGCCAGTGAGAGAACGACTGCTCCTTGTTCTTCCTGAGAAAGAAATTTATGATTACCTCTGCACCGGCTGTGCTTCCTCCCTAGGTCAACGTGAAGTTTCTCTAGGAGATTTAAGAATGGCACGGATGGCCTCTATGAGAAGATCAGGCTAACCCTCAAGATGAGAAGTTGCACCTGAACCCTTATGCGTATTCTTTTTGCTGGCACGAGTAGTATTGGAGAACAAGCAATGAGAGCCGTTGCACTTCACTATGAACTTATCGGTTTATTAACGCAGCCTGATAGGCTAGTAGGACGTCATCAAGAGCTCAAACCGCCTGCACTCAAAGAATCCTTTTTAAAAATTGCCCCAGGTGCACCCATTCTTCAACCAGAAAATCTACGCAGTGCTGAGGCTATTAACTCCCTGCAAGCCTTACATCCCGATGTGATCGTAACCATGTCGTATGGTAAAATTGTCCCCCCTGAGATTCTAACGTTACCGACTCATGCTTGCTTGAACATTCATGCTTCTCTTTTGCCACGACATCGTGGTGCCTCCCCGATTCAATCGGCAATTATTGCTGGAGATACTCATAGTGGCATTACAATTATGTACATGGATGAGGGTTTAGATACGGGAGATATTTTATTAACAAAAAAAATCCCAATCACTTCTCGTGAAACTTCTGGGACGTTGAGTGAGCATCTTGCTGAGCTCTCTCCCATAGCTCTTTTAGAAGCATTGGATTTATTGAAAAAGGGATCTGCTCCTCGTTTTCCTCAGACTGAAAATGAAAGGAGCATCACCCATCGCATCCACTATGAGGATGCCGCTCTGGATTGGTCCTCTTCTGCTATTGCAGTAGAGCGCCTTATACGTGCCATGAACCCAAAGCCAGGGGCCCATGGAGTAGTCACCCTTCCTTCTGGAAAAAAAAGTGCGCTCAAAATTTTCTCTGCACTAGTGAGACCCTCCCATAATAAGGAGTCTCAACCTGGCTCCTTTTTTCTCTCGGAGGAACAAGAGATTCTTCTTTGCTGCAAAGAGGGAGCTCTTTTGCTAGAGGAGGTACAACCTTTAAGCCGTGCCCGAATGAGCTTTTCCGCCTTTGCACGTGGGAATGGTATCAACAGAAATGTGATTTGCTGATTTTTTTTTAGAAAGGGGATCATAGCACCACATTTTCCCGTTTTTAAGGAAACCCGAATCAGAAAAAAAGGTATGGCAGAGAAGATTAGATTTTGTCTTGATAAAATTGGCAGTCAGAGGATGACCATTGGCATGGTTGAGCACATGAACAAGCATTCCCTTCTCTAAATCAAGCCCTACTACTCGGCAACTCATGACTACTTGTACAAGATGGTAATCCTTGACCACTACAATCCCGACTAATCCATAATTAGTGAATTTATCCTTAACTTTAAAAACATCAAAAAATCCTTTTTTTTCAAAGAAGAGGCGACATTCTTCATATCTCCATCGTTGGCCAGTGGTGTTAAATTGGTTCGTTTTGTTGAGTAATTCATAAGCACGTGGAAAATCTGGATGCTCTATGGAATCTATCCTCAGGGATTCCATATTGAGTTTTAAAGAATCTAAGAATTTTTTACGACTGATGTTCATTCCCTGTTTGGCTTGAGGGATTCTCTTTCTAAGACTCTCCGTGCGTTGGTGGGATTCATGTGTGATTTGGGGAACTTGTAATTCAGGAGCCCAAAGGAGAATTTTTCTTAATGTGTAGTGGTTGGCTCCTAGAACTCTCATTTCAGGAAATGCAAGCTGCACCTTTTCTCTCTCTAAAGGGTTGTCATCAATAAACAAGGCACTACTTGAAAGAAGATGGACCTCGTTTAAAATCTCACCAATATTCTCTGCCTTTTCCTTCCAATTAATTTTTCTAACCACAAAATCATCGAGCCGCAAGTGACCTCCAAAGATCTCAGGCCATTTTTGAATGATCAGCTTCTCCTCATTTTTACTCGCAATAGCAAGGAGAATACCTCGTTTTTTAAGAACTAGAAGGGCTTCTAGTAAACCTAAGGGCCAGCCTTCCAGCCCCACAAGATGGATCCCATCCTCTGCAAGCACGCCTCGCCAAAGAGTATCATCAAGATCACAAATGACAATTTTTACAGAATGATGCTGACGGACTATTTTATAATGAGTGATAATTTCATGAATGATGGCATCGATAAAACCAGAGGTGTTTAAAACATTTTGTTTGGAAAAGCGAGTTGGCTTCTCGATACGTCTTAAATCGAATGCAAAATCAGAGTCCTCCACAACCGATCCGTGATTGCTGATATGGAGCACATCATCTTGGATGTAACGTCGTCCAAAATTAGCCGCAATCTCGTTGATATCGATAAGATACAGATTGTTTCTTTCTTCAATCAATGCTGATAAGTGCCGATTGAGTTCCTCCACATAAAAGGGAATATTCCTAAGGTCATATTTAGGAAAAAGCCTTCCGAGGGGATTTTGTTGAGGTACAAGAAAATTAGTGATGAAGGTGGTGAGGCTATATTTTCTGTGGTATTGAAGAACGTTATCTAAAAATAACTCAAGAAGCTTCACCGACTGTTTAAAAGCTTTTTTAGCGGCTTTAGTATCCTGATAATCACAACGTAAAAAAAAACTCTCGGGAAAAACTGTCCTCAGTGGAGGCTGAATGATTTGAAAAGAGTACTCTTGGATCGGTCTTGGCAATTTTGAAGGAAGGGGAGCGATGTTGTTGATTAACAAATGATCAATTTTATATTTCGCTCGGAGCGTTGGTAAATGAGTGTGCAACCCCATCCAGAGGCAATTCGCCAAACAGGAACCAAGCAACAGAATATTTTTGATTTCGATTTCATCGATCTCAAGATCGATGGGAGCTCGGTACTGAAAAGAACAGGGATCTGAAACTGAATTCCTATTCTTGGGTTCCATAGGATTGGGTTTTATGAATGAACCATTGGCTGCATGAATCGATCATGGGATTTCATATGATCCCTTGGGAGATGAGATTTATGCTCTTCCTACGCTAACATAGGTAAATCCAGCTTCTCGAACCACATCAGGATGGAGTAGGTTACGACCATCAAAAATCAAAGGGGTATGCATTTTTTCTTTCAAAGAGCTAAAATCGACATTTGCAAATTCACTCCATTCAGTAGCAATGATGAGGGCTTCCGCATCTTTGGCGGCTTCTAGAGGAGAGGTAGCAAAAATAGCCTTAGAAATAGTTCCGAGCTCCTGAGCTTTTTCCATCCCTTTGGGATCATAGACGGTTACCTGTGCCCCCTCCTTGAGTAGCTGAACAACAAGATCCATAGCGACCGAGCAGCGAATATCATCAGTATCGGGTTTGAACGCTAATCCCCAAACAGCAATTTTTTTATCGCGTAAAACCCAAAGGGCTTCACGAACCTTGGTGAGAAAACGTTCTAAGGAAGAGGTATTAATTCGCTCTACTTCTTCTAACAAGGTGAAGGGAACCCCTAGCTGACGACTAATGGAGATGAAGGCTGCGATATCTTTTGGAAAGCATGAGCCACCATAGCCAAGACCAGCATTGAGGAAGTTACGGCCAATACGCTTATCCGTGCCGATACCATCGGCAACTTTTTCCACGTCGGCTCCACTAGCCTCACAAATAGCTGCAACAGCGTTAATGTAGGAAATTTTTAGCGCTAAAAATGAATTGGCTGCATGTTTAATTAATTCTGCACTATTAATGTCGGTGACAAGAATGGGAGACATGAAAGGTTCGTAAATCTTTTTCATGAGCGCAACGGCACGGTCATTGTTGCTTCCGATGACAATACGATCTGGTTTCATCAAATCAGCAACAGCACATCCCTCACGAAGAAATTCAGGATTACTCACCACATCAAATTGAGAACCGGTCTTGTTGTAACGTCGAATCGTATCAGCAACTTTCTCTCCGGTTTTCACAGGGACCGTGCTCTTGTCAACGATGACTCGATATTCTTTGAGGACACCAGCAATTTCTCGGGCGACCGCTTCAATATAGGAGAGATCGACACTGCCATCGGGTTGAGGTGGGGTTGGAACTGCAATAAAAACAACCTCTCCATGATCAACTCCCTCTTGAATGCTACTTGTAAACATCAAACGTTTTGAGGCCACATTACGCGTGACGAGCTCTTCAAGTCCTGGCTCATAAATAGGAATTTCGCCAGCCAACAACATCGCTATTTTTTTGGGGTTATTATCGACGCACATAACGTGGTGGCCGACCTCCGCAAAACACGCCCCCGTCACAAGACCAACATAGCCAGATCCAATAATACAGAGTTTCATTTGAAAAATTGAGGAATTTGAAAAGTTAAAAGCGCCCAAGGAGCATTTCTATTTTTACATGAACGTTCGTAAAACGAGCATTGTGCTTTAACCCGGATATTTCATGCCAATCACTTACGGTAGGTAGGAAGCCAACTGGATACTACGTTGATCTCGAAGCCTTCCTCGGGCAGTGCATACTTACACAGCTGTCGTCAGAATTCAGGTCTCGCCTTGCCCACCTTAGCTTCGCGGCCCTCTCGCTACGATTAGTATGAAGTTTCTGGATTAATAGAATTTTCTAAGCTACTCGATTGATTCTTAGAATGTCAATTTCATAGATATTCTAGGATTTAGATAAAAATATTGTGCACACTAGCAGAACCAAGTAAGGATATTGATTTCACGGCGACCATGTGTCACTTGTTAACACTACCAAGAACAACCTGTCCGAGATCTTCTTTATTATGAACAATTCGTTTCGTATCCTACTTATTATCGCAGCTATTGTAGTATTCCTTGCCATTTCCTCCGTCGTCTTTGTTGTAGGAATTTATAATGGTCTTGTGAGCGCTTCTCAATCGGTAGATGCTGCCTGGGCACAAGTACAAAATGTCTATCAACGCCGAGCTGACTTAGTCCCTAACTTGGTACAGACAGTTGCAGGAGCCGCTCAGTTTGAACAATCTACAATGGTAGAGGTAACCGAGGCACGTGCTTCAGTCGGACGTGCTCAGCTCAATACCAATCAAGCTCCGACCGACCCTGCCCAGCTTGCCGCTTTTCAACAGGCACAGGGACAGCTTGGAACGGCTCTCTCACGCCTCTTAGTTGTTAGTGAACGTTATCCAGATCTTAAATCGAGTCAGAATTTTCGTGATCTCCAAGCACAACTTGAAGGAACTGAAAATCGCATTTCTGTAGAACGTGAGCGTTTCAATACCGCAGTTCAAGTCTACAACATTAAAGTACGTTCCTTTCCAGCAATCTTTCTTGCAGGATTCATGGGGTATGGACCAAAGCCTTATTTTACTGCAAATCCAACCTCAGAGACAGCCCCTTCAGTCAAGTTTGATTTTAGCAATAAGAAATAAGATCACTCTCCAACGCGAATGCTCACCGGTATTGGTAGCCGGCATCTCCTGCTAGAAACATTTATCTACTGTCGATGGAAGCACCATGCGTACCCCTTGCGAAGAGACCAAAGAATCAACGCACCTTGTGATATCATGAAGGAATGAGAAGGCTCCCTTTTTCTATGAAGATCAAGTCAACTGCCTGTAATTTCTAAGTAATTGGACTATATATATAAAACTCTATGGCCCGCTTGACCCTTTTTCTTGCTCTTCTAATATGGAGTTTTATTCCTCTTCAAGGAGCAGAGGGATTACCCCCATCACCCAAAAACTATTTTAATGATGAGGCCAGTATGGTCTCTCCTCAAGTAGCTATGGAGCTCAATACTCAACTAGAACGCTTTGATCAACAGACTTCGAATCAAATTGTCGTAGTGATTGAACCTACATTTTCGAGCAGGACTTCATTGGATGATTATGCACAACAACTTTATAGCACCTGGCATTTGGGAACGAAAAAAAATAGCAATGGTGTCTTACTTCTCATCTTTGCGAAGGAGCATCAAATTCATATTCAGACTGGTTATGGATTAGAAGGAGCACTGCCAGATGCCCTTTGCAAGCAGATTATCGATGAGGTAATGACTCCTCTTTTTCAACAAGGAAACCCTAATCAAGCTCTCCTAGATGGCACCCATGCCATTATGAAAGCAACAGCAGGGGAATATAAAAACGAGAACCCCTTAAAAAAGAAACAAATCGTTTCTTGGCAAAGGCTTCTCTTTTCTCCAATCGGGTTTTTTTTACTCATCATCATTATTTCTTTTTTTCAAAAGCGATCTTCTGGAGGTAAAAATGGGGGCGGTGGAGGCTGGTTTATCGGAGGGGGTGGTCTTGGAGGAGGCACTGGTGGTGGTAATGATTGGGGCGGCTTTTCTGGGGGAGGTGGTGAGAGCGGTGGTGGTGGTGCTGATGGATCGTGGTAGAGGAGGCCGCCAAGACTGATGGGGCAACCACCGGCGGTCGGGAGACCGCGGTGGAGACTGCCCTGGCTTTAAGGGGGCAGCCCTGAAAGGGCGAGACGAGCGGGAGCGAGCGAGTCAACGCAGACACATATTTTGAAGACGGCTGTAGCCATACATACTGCTCAAGCCACAATGTGAGTCTAATGCAGCATCGACCTGGCTTCCTAGCTTCCTAGCTTCTGCAGGTGATTGATAGGAAATATTTGGTCTAAAAACCTGAACCCAAACAGAAATCAAGAGGGCCTATTTTCAATTTCGATGTATGTTTTAGTATAAAATAGCCAGGCTCATGAGCATAGTTAAGATGATTAAAAATAAAAAAAACCTCAGCTTAATACTCGATCATACTGAAGCCATGCTGCGTCATGTTATCGCGCGCTTTGCTCAGCTTGTGGTTATCTTGATTTTAGCAGGCACCCCTCTTTTTCTTTTAACAGCCCGTTTTTATGGCTTAGGAAATGGCGTTCGTCACCGTGTTGAAAATGCACTTGCTGGTCAATTTTATGAAGTAAAAATTCATCGTCTTCTTTTTAGTCTCAGCGATGGACTCATTGCCGAGGGCCTTGAGCTATTAGAAAAAAACCCTTCGCATCGTCTTCTAGTGCATGCCAAACGAATAACGATTTTCCCCAATTTATCAGCACTTTCACGAGGGAGCATTCAAATTGATTTACTTCAGCTCAATCGCACCTCTATTGATGTTCCTCTTGGAAATAAGGAAGAGCCTCGTTTGCGACTGGATCATGTCGATGCCAAAATTGTTTCTCCGCCAGGACAGTTGACCCTAAGTAATGCTCATTTTGATCTCTGTGGCATCCATGTTCATGCAAGCGGTAATTTTCTTAATCCCAAAACATTTGCTCCACAAGCAGTCTCCTCTCAGGAGCCAGGAAAAATTGCTCAAACTATTGAACGTGTCCAGCAACTCTTACAACGCATGGAATGGGAGGGAGGAGCCCCGACCCTCGATATTGAAGCAAGTGGTGATTTAACTAACACTGGATTACTACGAATTGATCATGCACTTTTCATTGCAGGACCGTGTCATTATGGTCCATGGAATTTCACAGCAATCAGGGCAGATTTAGAATTCGCCAATGGCTTGTTAAAGCTGAACCAGCTATTCATAGATGATAGCAAAGGAGAGCTTCATGCTTCCGGAAATGCCGACTTTAAAGAGTGTCAAGCTGCTTTGAATTTTTCAGGGATGTGTGACATTGGGTCTCTCTCTGCTCTTGTTCTATCAAAAAATCCTCTTTCTGAGTCTGTTTGGATTGACCCACCTCATCTTGAAGGAGCCTTTGCTACACATTGGAAAAATGGGGTTCCGGTCCTTCAAGGGGAAGCTCATGTAGCATCAGGACGTTTTATCTATAGGGGTATTTCTATGGATCATTTTTCTTTTGGATGCACTTACCAAGGAGGACGTTTTCTTGTTCGTGATTTGCAACTCACTGGGGAGCCAGGCTCCTTAGAAGCCGATCTGATGATAGCCCCCCAAGATAATCGTCTTAGAATTCATCTATCGCTCCTCCCACAATCTCTTCTCCCTGCTGCAAAAGGTTCTTTGCAAAATTTTCTCTCCTTGGTCAATTTTAAAGATCCCCTTCAAGTTACTTTCGAAGGAAGTGCTCCCAAGCTTGACCCTCTTGCTTTTTCAGGTTCAGGAAGACTGGACCTAGGTTCTTCTTCGGTGCGAGGGGCTTGGATTGATTCTCTTGTGTCTACATTTCAAATGAAAGAGGGGGCTTTAGATTTTCAAAATATCTTAGCGAAAATTGGTGGCAAAATGGCATCAGGTGAGTGTGTCTATGATTTTAAAAATCAAGAAATTCTTTTTCCTAAAATTCAATCTGCAGTCGATCCTATTACTGTTCTCATGTGGATTGATCCTCGCATTGCAGAATCACTAAAGGATTATCGCTTTCACGCTCCTCCAGAAATTCAAGTTACTGGAAAACTAGGCCTGAAGGATCCTTTAAAAAATGATTTGAATTTACGAATTCATTCCCCTCAAGGCCTTGATTATACTTTAATAAAGCGCAACCTCACATTCACGAAAGTAGATGGTACCATTCAGATTAAAAAACAAGATCTTCTGATTTATCTTCCTGATGCCTCCCTTTTCGGCGGCAATGTAAAACTTCAAGTTGCGGCCTCCATTGCACCTGACAACGGTCATTACTCTGCTGATGTCGATCTTGATAGTATTGATTTTAAAAGCATCACTAAACTTTATTTTGACCACGACACATCTGAAGGAAGGTTAAGTGGTAATTACCACTTTTCTACAATAGCTAAGGATGACTATGCCATGAAGGGCCAAGGGCATTTATTTATTAAAAATGGGAATGTATTGGCAATGCCAATTTTTGGTCCTCTCTCAACACTGATGAACGATATTTACCCAGGCTTAGGATATCAAGCAGCGCGCCAGGCAACCGCAGATTTTACAGTGCAACGTGGCATTATTCACACCAAAAACCTTTCTATTCAAAGTGCCGAATTTAGCATGATTGGCTATGGAGATATCTTTTACCTTGAGGATCATATTAACATGCAAATGCGTCTTAATGTTAAAGGACTTCCTGGACTAGTTCTCTTTCCAGTGAGTAAATTATTTGAATATGTCTGGGATGGTTCTATGAAAACTCCCACCTGGAGACCCAAATATATTGCATTGCCCAAGATCCATTCTAATGCCAGTTCCATTAAATAATAAAACTAGCCCGCAGTTGCCAATTCCAACTATCAGCACACATGGTTCTTAGATCGCGTGTTGCCCCCCATCCTAATTGCTTTTGAGCAGCACTAGGGTCGGCCCAGCAAGCAGCGACATCACCTGCACGGCGTGCTACGATTTCATAAGGAATGTTTTTTCCGGTGGCAGCCTCAAAAGCCTCTACTAGCTCAAGCACGGAGGAACCTCGACCGGTTCCTAAATTCAACGTGGAGAGCCCCGAAGAGCGTTCTGTTTTTTGAAGCGCGGCCACATGTCCCTCCGCTAAGTCCATCACATGAATGTAATCACGCACGGCTGTTCCATCAACAGTTGGATAATCATTCCCAAAAATGGAAAGTTTTTTTCTTATCCCCACAGCAACTTGGGTGATGTAGGGCATGAGGTTATTGGGGACTCCACTGGGAGTTTCTCCGATGAGTCCACTAGGATGAGCTCCAATAGGATTAAAATAGCGAAGGCGTACGATGCTTGAGTGGGAATCCATGTGATAAAGATCTTCCAATATTTCCTCTACCATTAGTTTCGAACGACCATAGGGATTTACTGGATGGAGGAGTGATTCCTCATGGAGTGGAGGCTCTTTTTCCTCTCCATAAACAGCAGCTGAGGAGGAAAAAATAAGATGCTTTATACCGAAATCTTTCATTACTGCAAACAGAGTGAGGGATCCTGCTACATTCACGTCGTAGTATTGAAGCGGTTGCTTCACAGACTCTCCAACAGCTTTTAGGCCAGCAAAATGAATCACACTTTCACAGCAATAATCGTGAAAGATTTTCTTAATTAACGCAGCGTCACGAATATCGCCCTCCACGCAAAGAGGGGGATCTCCCATGAGTGTTGCTAATCGATCGATTACAGAGGTCTTGCTATTGCTGAAGTTGTCCAAGATCAGCGGCCTGTAGCCAGCCTGAGCCAAGGCCACACAGGTATGCGAACCGATGTAACCAGCACCTCCAGTGACAAGAATTATTTTTGGATTCATACTAGGAAAGCGTTCCCTATTTTTTAGGAAGTAATCGCTGATCTACATTCCAACCCCGAAAAGGAACTGTCTCTCCTACACTATTGAGAAAAATAGAGCGATCAAAATTTTTATTACTCCAATCAATCCCTAGGAAAACATGGGATGGAAGATGCATTAGAAATTCACCTTCACTTGGATAATGACGTAGGAAAGGAATCATACGACTCTCTAACTCAAAACGGTTTTCCGGAGTTACTAGTACAAAAGAACCAGGATATAATGCCATCGATGAGGTTGTTCCTTCCTTGTTAAAAAGATTTTTTTGATGGATCAGAGGCCATGGAACCGTGAGAAAGAAAACGAGTGATACTAGAAGAAGGAGTATACCAAGATCACTACGAGGCATCGTTGAGGGAGGGAGAGGCAAACTCCTATCAAAAACAAAAAAACGGTGTGCAAGTGCGAAAAATCCAACACCTGCAAGGAGGCCTTGGAATGGGACTGTTGCTGCAAAAGGCCTCTCTGCAGCATCCCAAGGGGGAGCAAAAGGAATGGAGAGAAGGATTCCAACTGTTATCAAGGTCAACCAAAGTGCGTAAGGTCGAAGTTGTTCTCTTTTCCAGAGAGCCACCAAACCAATAAATGCCATGATCAACAGAAATGTCGCAAGGCGTGATTCCTGGTGGAATTGAAATAAAGTACGATGGGAAAGAGCTTCTTTATAAGCGCGTAGAGCTCCAAGAAAAAGGAGTTGGGGTTGTTCTTGAATCAGTCTTAAATTTTCACGCATCACTAATTTGGAATCCCAATGGGACCAACCCAGACAATCAGACCATTTCCCCCCAGTGAGCAAACCGTTCAAGGTAAAGGAAAAATTCTGATTAGTAATGACTTTCCCTTCGTAGAGGGAACCAGCAAGGATTCTGTTACAATGAAAAGCAAGGAGCACTACGATTAGTGCAAGAACCATTGCTAAAAGAGATTGAATCAGTCGGCCCCATTTTTTTGAGATTCCTCCTTGCCATCCGAGCCATCCAGAAAAAGCAATGAGGAGTGGCAAAACAACTAAAGCTCCAGGTCGTGCACAGAGGCCCAAGGAGAGCATGAAAATTCCCACTATTACTAAGTAAAAATGTTTCCCATGGAGCCCTCTTAGAAAGGCAGCTAAAGAAAGCACCCCACACATTATCCCGAGATTTTCGGTCATGATAAGACCCGCACAGCGTTCGCGAAAAAAAAGCCAACAGACAAGCGCAACGACGCTTGCTCCTGAAACTCCAATGACACGTGCTGTCTCACGTAAGGCAACAACTAGTCCCGCTGCAAAAAGGCATCCACAGAGGGTTTCTGCCATCAGTAGATTGTAATGACAGATTGTTAGGAGTGAAGAAAAATAGGCAGGGTAAAGAAAACGCCCGTTCATTCCTGTTTGTGTGATTCCATAAACAGCCATTTGTGCTGCCTGGCGAAAATGCATGGCGGCATCACTCCAGGGAATCACTCCTGCAAGTAGAAAGGAATCATCGGAAGCATGAGCCATTCCAAAATAAAGGGCTCCTGCCACAATAGGCAATAAAGCCAAGAAAAAAGTAAACAGAGGAGCTCGCCAACATTGATAAGAACTCGCAAACCCAATAGCAAGAGCCCAGAGCATCGAGGGCCAGAGGAAGAGAAAAAAATGATCTGCAAAATAAAGGGGCCAAAAAACCGCTGTAACAGTCAAAATGGAAAAAATAAATATAGAGAACACTTTACTCACAAGAAATGAAATATCCGGGTTAAACGAATTTCAATTTTCTTGCAGCAAAGGCAAGCATTTTGAATAGCAATACTCCATGGCTCCAACGGCTAATGTTAGTTGACCCATAGGTTCTTTCTCGATAACGGACTGGAATATCACGAATTTTGAGATTGAGTTTGCTAGCCCCAAAGAGCAAATCAAAGTCACCAAAGGGATCAAAATTTCCAAAATAATTTCTATTGGCTGCAATTTTTAAATAATTCTCTCGGGTGAGGACTTTAGTGCCACAAAGGGTATCTTTGACTTGCTGTCCTAGGAGCCATGAAAAAGCGATCCCAAAGAATTTGTTCGCACAGAGATTCAAGAATTGCATTGCTTTCTCCTCCATGGGGTACACAAGGCGACTCCCATTGGCAAATTCACAATGACCACTTGCAATAGCATGATAAAATTTCGGAAGGTCCTCCGGAGGGGTTGTTAAATCAGCATCCAAGATCATTAAGATCTCCCCTTCTGCCATAGCATAACCGGCACGCACAGCATCTCCTTTTCCCCGGCCTGACTGCTGCATCATTTTTATACACATTTCTGGATAATCTTTCTGGATTTTTTGAATGGCCTCCCAAGTATCATCTGTCGAATGACCCTCCACGAAAATAAATTCCATCCAGGAGCCCATCTTTGGAGTGCGTGCGAGAGCCGCAGCAATATTTCCTGATTCATTTCGTGCAGGGATAATAATGGAGACACTTCTAGAATTCCCAGAGGATGAGGGCCGTGGACGTGCAATAAAAATAAGAGCAAGACAACACCACGGAAGAAGCGGAGCTACATAGCGATTGAGAAAGGAAGTAATCAAGGGAATATCGATAGGGCAAAGAATACGTGCTTCGCTTCGAATGATCTCCCATGATGCTAACTCCAGAAGATTTTCTAGATCATGCCGTGAAAGCCAATTGGCAGGGGCTTCTGGAACACGCAGGCCAAAAAATGTTGCTAAAGAAAGTACTGGACGCCAAAGCGTATTGTAACAATTGATGACAAGTCGCGTGGAAGGGGTTGCATAGGAACGAATTTTTTCTAACACAGCCTGAACATCCTCTTCGTGATGGAGCATGTCAGAGAGCACGACATAGTCAGGTGAGATGGGTGGAATGAAATTTTCTCCATCCCCTACGAAAAAATCACAACTGGTGTTTTGAGCAATGGCACCACTCATCGCTTTTTCACTAGACTCGACCCCGATTTTTTTACTTCCATGAAGCATGTTGAGTAAAAAACCAGTTCCACATCCTATTTCAAGGAGAGAGGCTTCTTTGGGAATGATGAGATTGAGGTAGTGAGCAACTGTTTTTCGATAAGAACGGGCAAAGAAGGATAAGCTTTTTTGAGACACAATCATTAATTTGCAATGATACCTTGATAAGAGACTCTTGCAATATCATTGAACAGATACTATTGACCCGCATATTTCATACTGGTTCGTCGCGAGGCGCCGTGAATCCTGATGCAGACACCACCGGCGGTCGGGAGACCGCGGTGGAGACTGTCTTTAGACAGGCCTGAAAGGGCGAGACGAGCGGGAGCGAGCGAGTCAACGAAGGTGATGGATTGCGACGACGGCTGTATGTTTCATACTGCCCGAGGAGCAATTCGAGACTGACGCAGTAT
>Ga0114975_10000759_pt1 | contig 23911 bp, 18 predicted proteins | sample S_130626_EF_Meta_FD_87031 | JGI IMG/M metagenome (GOLD analysis project Ga0114975, IMG submission 87031) | Freshwater microbial communities from Lake Simoncouche, Canada to study carbon cycling - S_130626_EF_MetaG | ecosystem: Environmental > Aquatic > Freshwater > Lake | place: Lake...
CGGTGTCTCCTCTTGTGTTTGTTCTGGATGAACTTCTGGCTCGGGTTCAGGTAACGGAAGCTCAACTACCAGGTTGAATGAGTCACTGGCGACTTCTGTATTTCTGGTGTACACTAATCGGCTGTCAAATAACTGTGTTATCACACAATCAACCAAGTTAGAACCGGCTGCTGTGGCAAATGCTTCAGTGATATGTGCAACAGGATCGCTGCCTTCTGGCACACTACCGGTGAATGCATAAATTCTACCTGGTTCAGTGCCAAATATTTCCTGTAATTTTTGTAGATCCATGTGGATATCCTTGTAAAGTTATTGTATTTATACGTATTTCAATCTAACATATAGGTCGGTAGCAACACCACCGGCAACATCTAGTGTTATGTAATCTGCTGTTGTTATTGTGAAATTCACACTCACCGGAGTCATTAGTGTTGACGACATTGTGAATGCGTTCCCTACTGTGGTTCCGTTTTTCTTTATGGTGAAGTTTAGATTACCGCCTGTTGGCGCCGAACTCAAATTGGCATACACTGTGTTTATGGCCACGTTGCCGGGTGGATAAAATCTTGCTACTCCGGTAAACGGTGGCTCAACTGTGCCCACCATGTCCAAATTGATAAATCCGCTGCCGGCCGGGCCTTGTGCTCCGGTGCTGCCGGTGTAGCCACTGGGACTCAGTCCAAAGTTGGTAATCAGTAATTGTTGTAAACTTCTTAAATCGTCAGCCATATTATTATTTATCTCGGATTAAAATTAAATTGATGCACCAGGCACCTTAGCCCATGGTCCAGTTTTGTACATTTACTGGACCGGCGCCTCGAAAAACTGGACTATCATCTGTGAAAGCATATGTAATACTGACAAGAACTGTGCTGTTAACGTTAGCATTTTGATCTGCACCAGCTACAACAGGCATAGTGGTATTTCCTAATGTGGTTGTGCTTGATTCAACCAATGTCATTGTGGTAGGTTTAGAATCTACAGCTAATACTGTGCTGTTAACACTGGCATTTTGATCCATACCATTAACAGTAGGGCTGGTGGTGTTTACGCCGATTGTGTTTGATTCTGCTATGTCCAATGTGCCAGGTGTGGCCTTTATGGTCAGCACAGAATTATTAACTGTATAACCTGTTTCAAATTGATCTCTATTGACGTTGCCGGGCAAGGTCAATAGAATACTATTACTTACAGCACTGGCATTTCCGACACTATTTGTGCCTTTTACTGTACAAGTCAGTGTACTATTAGCGTCCGATGTAACCGTAGTATACGAGTTAGCTGTTGCATTGGCAATATTAGCACCGTTTTTGTTCCACTGATATGTGTAAGAGATTGTGGCATTACCGGTCCAAGTTCCGGTGTTACTTGTAAATGTATTGCCTATGCCAATGTTACCAGTGATCACCGGTGCCACTGTGTTAACGGGTGCTTGTGGAGTACCTGCAGGTGGAGTGGCAGTAAGGGTCAATGTACCACTTGAAGTAAATGTTCGTACTGTGTAAAGTCCATCTGTTGTGGCAGTGCCGCCGCTGCCACTGCTTACTGCACTGGTTAAGTATCTTACAATTACTATACCAGATCCGCCATTACCCGGAGCATTCCAACTACCATATACTGCACCGCCGCCGCCACCGGTATTTGCCACACCGTTTCTTGCAGTATTTCCCGATTGGTTTGTACCGCCACCGCCAAGCCCTCCGTTGACCACAGGAGAGTTTGAGATATTTGTTCCTGCGCCGCCGCCGGCATAATAAGTAGCTGTGCCACTGATATTGTACTGTAGTCCAACGCCTCCTGCTCCAGGATTGGCTCCTGTTCCGGTACTACCCGCAGCTCCGGCACCGCCGCCGCCGCCACCACCTGTGCTAGCGCCACCTCCTGCGCCTCCAGCATTGCCTTGTCCTGATGTACCAGCACCACCATTTGTTGTGCCGCCGCCACCGCTACCACCAGAGAATCCAGCTCCATTGCCACCATAGTCGCCGCCACCTTGGCCACCACCAACCGCAGTTAAACTGCCAAATATTGAATTAGCACCCGGGGTACCTGCAGTAACTACACTTGTGGGTGCATTACCACCAGCACCAATTGTAATTGCATACGGTGTACCAGAATCAATGCTATAAGAACTATTATAAATTAATCCGCCTGCGCCGCCGCCACCAGCTCTATCTTGTCCGCCAGGACCACCACCAGCAACTACTAGAGCTGATACAGTTAAGCCGCTGGTAGAGGCAGCGGCAATTGTCAATGTACCGCTGGTTGTAAATGTATGTATTGTATAGCTACCGCTGGTGGTGATGGTACCACCTGTACCAGTTCCGATACTGGTTAAATATTTAATTATTGCTATACCAGAACCACCGGAACCACCTGCCAAATAAGCACCATTATAGCCACCACCACCGCCACCGCTTCCGGTGTTAGCAGTTCCTGCAGTTGCAAGGGTACCAGCATTGGTTCCTCCAGTGCCACCGCCACCGCTTCCGCCGGCACTTAAACCAGTCCATCCGCCACCACCTCCGCCGCCGGCGTAAGTTACAGACGAACCAGATATACTAGATGATGCACCAGCACCTCCTCGGCCTTGATTGCCTGATGCGTTGCTGGCATATCCTACAGCGCCAGCGCCTCCGCCACCACCCATGTAATAATTTTGACTTCCGTTGAAGGCGCCACCTGCAAAACCTTGACCTGCCGTGCCAGATCCCCCGGCTGCAATTGAGCTATCGTTAGCTCCACCACCTCCGCCCGAACCACCATCTAATCCCACTGGATTTCCACCGGTGGAAACAGAGGTGCCACCACCTCCACCACCACCTACCGCAGTTATGGTAGATATGCCGCTGCCGGAAATTGTAGAATTTCCACCATTGGTTCCTCGACTTGGACCAGATGGGCTTGTACCACCGGATCCAATGGTAACAGTATATGTTGTTCCGGTGCTAATTGATACATTGGAGTTTAAGTAGCCGCCTGCACCACCACCGCCACCATATGGGCCGCCACTTCCGCCGCCGCCAACTAGTAAATATTCAACTGTGGCTGTTGATGTTGGTGCTGGAGGTGCAGAAAGTGTCAACGAACCACTGGTTGTAAATGTGTGTACTGTATAGCTACCACTGGTAGTTTTTGTGCCGCCTGTGCCTGTTGCAGAACTAGACAAGTATCTGACTATTACAATGCCTGAGCCGCCCGAGCCGCCTGCTAGTGCGGCACTACTATATCCGCCACCACCACCACCACCACCGGCATTTGTGCCACCTGCGCCAGCTATTCCCCCGGTAGTACCATTTGATCCGCCATTGCTTCCGCCTGTGCCTGATGTGGCTGATCCTGAAGAGCCGCCTCCACCACCCCCTGCACCGCCGTTGCCTGCAGACGATGCGCCCCATCCGCCACCACCGCCACCACCTGCGTAGTAAGTTGTTGTACCGTTAATTGAACTTTGTGAGCCAGCGCCACCAACACCACCTGTTGGCGCAGAACTGACCGGACCAGCATTGCCACCGGCGGCACTTGCGCCACCGCCGCCACCGCCACCACCTTGGCTTGCATTCAGTCCGCCACCACCTCTATTGCCCTGTCCAGCAGTTCCTGCACTTCCACCAAATGCCACAGTGGTTGAATCGCCATAGCTATCACCGCCGCCGGATCCGCCCACAGTTGACTGAACAGTATTAGCAAGATATGAGCCGCCTCGACCACCACCAATGGCTGTGATACTTCCAAATACAGAATTACTACCAGCAACTCCGTTATTCATTGCACCGGCTGCACCGCCTGAGCCACCACCACCAACTGTTACAGTATAAACAGTTTCATAATTGAGAAAACTAGTAGCAGTTAAATATCCGCCTGCGCCACCACCACCACCACCGTTAGTTGCTCCGCCGCCGCCGCCAGCAACTACTAAGTATTCAACCTCAGATGAAGCCGTTGCTTCTGCTAAAGTCAATGTACCGCTCGAAGCAAATGTACGAACTGTATACAAACCATCAGTGGTTGCTGTTCCGCCACTGGCACTGGCTACTGCACTGGTTAGATAGCGTACAATAACAACGCCCGATCCGCCGGCACCGCCGACTCGTGTATTAGGTGCGCTGCCACCACCACCGCCTGTGTTAGCAGTTCCAGCTGTGGCGTCTGAGCTATAACCACCACCACCTCCGCCTCCACCTGTTCCACCTGCGCCACCAGTAGAACCAACAGTACTATATGCGCCACCTCCGCCACCTCCGCCTGCATAATAAGTGGCTGCACCGGTAATAGAGTTTGAAAGGCCAGCACCGCCACCACTTCCAGTTGTGCCAGCACCAGCATTAATACTGGTTAAAAATCCACCAGCTCCACCACCACCTGCGCCACCGGTACTAAAACCAGCGCCAACGCCTCCGTCACTTCCATAAGCGGTTGCACCAGCTGGTTTTGTTCCACTTGATGCTTGTGTAGTTGTGCCACCAGCTGAGGCACTATATCCGCCGCCTCCGCCAGAGCCGCCATTTGCACCTGTTGTATAGGAGCCGCCTCCGCCACCACCTTTGGCAACCACCAAAGTACCGATTGATGAATCAGCACCTGTTACACCAACTGCGTTGTTTGCTGAGCCAAATACTGTTTTTGCGCCACCTGCACCAACGGTAATTGTGTATGCTGTACCTGAAATTAGACCAGTGTACCCGCTCTGATAAACTGCACCACCACCACCGCCGCCACCACCGGGTACTGCGTTTCCGACACATTCGCCAACACCGCCACCGCCACCGGCAACTACTAGGTAATCAATTGAAATGGCCACAGTGAGTCGTCCTTAAGCGGCTCTAATCAACCACATGTCTTCTTTGATCACAAATGGAATATATGTTTCACCGTTAATGATAAATGTTTGATTTTCTGCTGTCCAATAATTTTTCATGTTGGAAAAAGGCATACTCAAGCTCTTGTAGATACCGCGGCATGCACCTCCGGCATTATAAGAATCATTTTGTGTACTGCGAATAATGATTGGATAAGCGCCAGGAACTTGTAATCCTGTTACAGGATCTGCCTGTGGAGGATTCAAAGTTGCTGCTGTGGCTCCCATATAAGGCCCATCTGCGTTTCGCGTTTTAAACAATGGAATTTGCAATTGCTGTGCATTTTGCGCAGCCATTGTTACATCAGTAAAAGGCGAGCTTTGAGCAGTATTTTGAACTGCTTTTATTGCAGGTGCACTAACTTGCGAAGTATTGGTTTGTACCCGCATCCAAGCACCAACACTATTTGTTGGATAGTGTGTGTAAGAAGTTGCTATGCTGGTCCTATTAGGATAACTGTGTAAGTAACCAAAACTTACCCATGGTGGATTATCATTGTAGACGTTTTCCCAACCCTGTGTTTCGCGCAGTCCGTGATAGATGATACTTCCATAACGCTGGTAATAACTGTAATCCGCTGTGGCAATATAACTATCATTGTTATATCCGGTTACATATGAATTATAAGCGTTATTAATTTCCCAGATAATACAGTAGTTGGCAGTCACGGCAATTTTGTATTTGACGGTATTTTGACCCATGTTCATGAACCAAGGATTATAAATACTGCAATAATAAGGAGAATTACCTTTATTTCCCATATCTTTGAATGGAGAGAACGAATTTACATTGGCATGAGTTCCAGTACTATTTGTAGGTACAAAATTTGTATCTGTCCAATCGCTGGTAGTACTGTGTCCAAATGTAGAAAGTACCGCTGGATAACTGGCCCAATTGGCAGGCATTGTTGGTCCCACATAACCCATACTGTCGTAGGGGTTACTGGTAGGTATATGAAAAGCCAGTTTTAAAAAAGGATATGTGCTTTTGCCAGATGCCACATAAAAATCAGCTTTGTAATTGACAGCCATTGCCCCATTGCTGGTAATAGCAGTATAACTCTGAGGTGTGTTGTTGGCACTGCTAGGAACATTGTGGCTGGCGCTGGTGGTCCAACCTCCGGCTTCGGTGTTGGCATCAATGCTGACAATACAATTTTTTGTACTATCTATGGTGTTTGATGCAGTGTAGGGATTGACTGTCAATGTGGTAGTACCAGCTGCCGCTGTACAGGCCGCTGTGACACAACGTAAGAAGTTGATGTACGTTGCATTAGTGTCCGGGGCACTAGTGCCTACTTTAGGGTCAAATGTAATAATCATAGTTTAATCCACCAATAAGGAAATGTCATTTGCTGTCAAACGATACAAGTTTGATGCATCTTTGTAAATTTGTATACCGCTAAAACAGCAATAAGGTATACGGTAACATCCATACATCAAGTTGCTGGCTCCTGAACTGGCAGTGAATGCAGGGTTTTCAAACACCACACTGGAGGTACCCACTGCTTTACGAGTAGTTTGCACACCTTGTATGCCTGTTGTAAGCACAGCATATCCCGGAGTGTCATAGTTGTAAATGTAAGGAATAGTTCCACCTGTGTTTAAATTTGCTCCGACTCCAGGTACGTTGTTAAAATCTTGCATGATCATTAACATGCTGTCGGTATAAGTTCTGGTAGTGCTACTGTGACCTAGATCTAAAATACCCTGAAGTCCGCCGGTTTGTGGAGCAAAGATCGCTATCATCTTGTTGCTGACAATGATATCAATGCCTGACTTGTAAAATGCTTCGTAGGGTACAGGTTTGATGTTTACAGTTTTAACAAATGAATTGACCAAGGTATCCGTGCCACTTGTATAACTTTGTGCCAGAGCAATATTAGCCATTGTTGTACTGTCATAGTTTAGTCTAAAATAATGTGTTTTACCAGTAGTAGCATCATTGTGAGCTTTACTGTAGGTATAGGTACTACCATTTACTTTGACATAGGTTCCAACTGGATAGGTTCCATACATGGCACTATTCACTTTGTCTGCACCTGCACTCAGATTGGCAACTGTGGCAATGTTGCCCAAGATGATGTTGTTGACGTCATCTTTAAAGTTTTGCAAAGTGCAGGAACTGTTTGTTCTATATCTAACTAGCATATTTTTATCCTTGTGATGGCTCTACAGGAGGAGTATCTTCTGGTGCTGGCACTTCTGGAATAACTAGGGGTTCTGGGGGTTCTGGAATTGGATCAGGCACCAAATCTGTCATTAATTCAAAATTTGGATTTGAAATATCATTGGTTTCAGAGTGATTGTAAATCACTGTGATACCAAACATTGGTAGTTCAGTCACTACTGTATTCACTAAATTAGAGCCGGCTGCTTCGGCAAATTGCTCTGTGATGTAGTGAGCAACGGATTCACCCTCGGGCACTGTGCCTTTGTAGCAGTAAACATAACCCATTTGTTGCCCAAAAACTTTTTGGAAGAATTCTTTATTCATTATAGTTGTCCTCTTTTAATATTTTATACGTATTTCAATCTAACATATAGATCACTGGCAGTGCCACCTGAAACATCCAATGTTAAGTAATCTGCGGTTGTTACTGCAAAATTAACACTCACAGGTGTCATTAATCCTGTTGACATGGTGAATGTGGTTCCTATGCTGGTGCCGTTTTTCTTTATGACAAAGGTTAGGTTGCCCCCTATAGGTGCGGCACTTATGTTGGCATAAACTGTGTTTACAGTAACATCGCCAGGTGGGTAAAATTTTGCAGTACCAGTAAATGGTGGTGCAACTGTGCCCATCATGGACAAATTGATAAATCCGCTGCCTGCAGGCCCTTGAGCTCCAGTACTGCCGGTGTACCCACTGGGACTCAGTCCAAAGTTGGTAACCAATAGTTGTTGTAAACTTTTTTCTATTTCAGCCATATTTTTATTTATATTGTATCAAGCAGATACACCAGTCTGTTGCTATGTTATTTATGCTAGACTGGGTATATAGAGATTTTGATTTAGCCCACGTACCAGGTTTGGCTATTGATTACGGCTGCTGTATTGCTCGCAACAATCGTAATACTAGGATTAGAAAGAAAACAGTTTAAATGTTATCAACGCCGCAGTTAGCAACAACAATCCACTCCAAATACCCAGTGCTGTATAATATGTAGCCAACGGTGTTCCAAAATACCTATTGCCCACAGCGACACATTTATGAGTAGGGCTTATCAAGTATCCAACATAATCAACAGCAAAGAACCATACAAAATACTGGACTCCAAATACCTGTGACATCAATACTGCAAATGCCACATACTTTCCGCTACTGCCCATCAAGAAACTTGCAAGAAATCCAACGGCACTGATAGTTAACATGCCCACAAATGTAGCTGGGTCTAGTGCGGATCCAGTTATCCATGCTTTATAAACTGCTTCATTGGATTTAAAATAGTTTCCTAACACAATAGCCAGCGCCACAATAACGACCACTTGCCAATTGATATAACTCAGTAACTTTTTGTAATCCCATGTTTGTGTCAGCAAGCAGTAGTACAATGCAAGTAATCCAAAGATTTCAAACACATTCTTGTCACCACCGCAGTAAATGTAAACGCCTATTGCAACAAAGAACGGTACAACATTTCGTAGAACAGCAGAGATTTTAAACTCACCTGTGTGGTTGATATGAATGTCTTCTTCTTTGACCATGAAGAAAATGTACCCTGCAACAAATGCTAGCGATACTGCCAACAAAGGCCAGATCATTGCCATCCATGCGGCATAGGTTAACCCAAATGCCGCTATGGGCAAGATAACAGTTTTTTCTAGTGGGCTCCACAGGTAGTAATGATGATTGGCAAGGTAATCTACAATACCCATCTTTTCTCTGCTGTGCGCATGATCGCATGTCATGGTATCTAACACACCTGCACTTACGGTAACACGCCCTTCGATGGGCAAAATACCACCAACTGCCGACACTAGTGCAACCAACACGCGATTGCTTTTGACAGTGTCTTGGATGTAGGCAAATGCACTGGCAAACAGATTTTTCTCTTTTGCAATGCCTGCAGTGATCATGATGAATACCAGCATCCACAGGTATTCTAATCCTTTTAACAAGAACACGTTACTTCCCCTTTACATGACGTTCGTATGCTTCTTTGATCTTTGGTCTGTTAAAGACAAAACCAAAGAAATTCAAGTACTTTCGTTTTGTCATCCATAATTCATCTCTTGCAGACTTATCTCGCACAACAAAATCGTATGTTTTTTCGGTCAACGGTATCAGCTGTGCCAGCGGTGTGCCAGCCTTGACTAGATGTTTTCCACTTTTTTCGTTCCAGTACCCTTGTACATTCAACTCCGAACTTATGCCCGGATCCAGTATACCTGTACAACTTTCAAATCTAAAATCATCTGTGTACGGCAACGGTATCATTATAAACTTGACTCCCGGCGGAGCCATCACATGCCAGGGTGTGTTAATTTTTAGTATGCTGGCCACACTCCAAGGGCGTTTGGGTAGAAATTTAGCCACACCATCCGAATGCTGTGACTGTAGAGTTTCTTTGCCCAACAAAGTGCTCAGTGACCCGTCAGGCATGGTAACTCTGAAACCCACGTCATTGCACTCAATTTCAAAGTCGTGCCAGGCAGGAATTATGTAGCCTGTGCCAAACATTTCAAATATACCAGGACATTTGAATATATGCATTTCTCGTTTGTCTTTTTGTTTTATATAATCAGCACGAGCTTGATGTATCCATCCAGGCAACACTTGTCGAGCTGGCACAATAGGGAAGGTTTCGGCTAAACCCGGTACACTGGAGAAAAATTCAATTTTTTTAGTCATATATCATCTGTGGGGTTTGAAAGCGTATGTTGAAAGCAATATTTACTCGTTGATCTTTGCTCATGTTAATTTCTGTTTCATGTGGCATCCATCCTGGCCATACCAGCAGATCTCCATTCTTTGGAGCCCAAGATATTCTTGATATAAAGGGTGCGTATGGGTTGCAAGTTTCTGTTAAATTGCTAGGGTTGTGAAACACCAAGTCTCCAGTGCCATAACCTTGCATGTAATACAAGCCCACAAAGTGATGCAATCCGTGAATATGCAAACTATTTTTGCTCATTGGTTCGTTTACATTTGTCCAGTACTTTACTTCAGGAGCCTGAAAGTGTTTTACTTTGGTAGCAAACGAATGGTCAGTTTCTATGTAATAATCAATTGCTGTGTTTGTTAGATCTCGAAGGCAAGTCAGCAGCCATTCGATGTTTTGATATTTGAATTGACTGCGCCAGCAACCTTCGTTGCTGAATGCCATCTCATCCTGATCGGCTGTGCGGTGTGCTAGAGCTTCATCCAGCAGAGTTTGCCTTTGCTCATTGGTGCCCACAGAGGCAGTAAACAAGTCGGCTGCAATTATAGGAAACCTAACTACCTTCATTTTTTAACAACCAAAATGTACAGGCCATTCCACCATTGCCCAGGATTCTCTTTTGAGTTAAGCATCATTTTAGAATACACCGGAGTCAATCCAGCTTGTTCAATTCCCTTGTTGGCACCAACCACGGTGTCAGTCCAGTTAGCATCATCAAATATCAGTATAGCATATTCGGCCAAACAATCTTTGTAATGCATCACAGCTTTGGTAACTGTTTCTTCGTCATGTGGCCCATCGTAAAAGAACAAATCTACATTGGCAATTTTATTAGTATCAACTGCCAGCAAGTCTTGATCGTGTATCACAAGATTTGTATGTTGTACATTGGTTTCAAATACTGCTCTACTGTTGATCGGCAAATCAAACAGTCCAGACTCTGGTTGTATATCTGGCTGTGACCAGTTGTCAACACAATCAATTTTGATGTTGGGATTAAGAGCTACTGCACCAGCAGTTGCGCCAAGTGCAGACCCAATTTCTAAATATTGTGTGCAATGCTGTGACAGCGCAAACAACAATTGTTGCACTCGTGCACTGGTCAGCCCTTGTACATTTACATCCACAGGGCAATTTACACTATCAACTAACTCTTTGGTCACTGCCAGTATCAACAGGTGACTTTGTTGTTTGCTTTTTGCTTCGTATAACTTGTCACAAAAGTTACAATCCCAGCAATCAAACTTGCAATTTTTGATCTTGTCGCGCCAGGCGTTTATTGGTTTGTTTACTAGATTGGTTTCATTGATGTATTCGTTGAATGTGTCAAATAGTATGTCTTCGTTGTTGGCATATCTACTGATGATGTCCATGGTTTCAAACAGACGAGACACGCTTTCTCGTCCATGCATTTTGATCACATCAACATACTCGAGCAATTCGTCCCAGTCTTCTCGCCAGGGCGTGAAGTTTGCTGTTTTTAACGGGGTACTAGGATCTTCCTTGTCCCACTTTGGGCAACTAACCCTACTGATTGGATCGTTAAAATATTGTGGCAGTTCACCTTGTCTAGTGTTATTGAACTGAAAGTGTTCATCCATCATGGCACATCCACCAACACATCCTTCGTTGGCCAACAAACTAAGTTTAATGTTGTACTTGGTGGCAACTCGTTTCATCTTGATCAATGTATCTCTGTCACGCATCAAGTCACGCTCTAGGTTAACATAGTGAAATCCTGCTTCGGCCAACTTGGCCACTTCCATTGGAGTGTTTACATTACGCAAAATTGTGTTTTTAATGTTCAACTCTGGAAAAGCTGTTTGTATTTGTTTTGTGGCCAACCAATGAGTATGCGGAATAGTGGCAGATCGTACACCAGCATCGTACAACAGTTTAAAATTGCCAATAAACAAATCTAGGTTATGCTGACTTGGCCGTATCATTGTGTTGTTGAATGTGGCCGAGATAGGAATCCCTGTAAATTCTTGTATTTTTAATGCCATGTCAATGGTGTCACCTGAGTCAGATATAAACACATCGCCCATGGCATCCTGAGTAAACGGTGGCATACGACAAGTAAAATACAAGTCGTATATCCAGGGTTTATGCTTTGTTAAAAATTGTAAGAACTGATCAAACTGAGCTTGATTTAGTTTGGGATTGATAGGAACAGAAAATATAGGTGTCATCTATATATTATACACTGCTCCATCGGTGAAATTCAAGTCTCTTTGCTGATTTGCGGGCATATTGTATCCAAAATTAGTGTGTAACAGCACATTACATTCAGCCAAATTTGCACAATTTTTAATTTTGGTTTCTATTACTTGTTTGTTTGCCAACAATGTAGAGATATTGGTATTATAAGTATCTATTGCGGTCAATACTTTTGACACCATTTCTGCTGTGGTAATAGACCTTGCTGTGGCCAATGCTGTCAACATTGGAGTTGATACAGAGTTGTCAGCAGTGTATGCTTCCGCTTCGGCTCGTTGCTGTGTCCAACTGGTTGTCTCCAGCTGGCTTGTGGCGTATATTTCTTTTAGTCGCTTGTCATATACATCGTCAACAATCTTATACATGGCAATTTTCATAAACTTGGTTGCGTTGTCTTTGTCAGCTTCTGTCAAGTAGTACTTGGCTTTGATTGTTTCATCTTCCATACTTGATAAAAACTGCAATTGTTCTTCGGGCAAGGTATTGGCCTTGACGCTGACATATCCGCTGTAGTTACCGGCAAACTTCCAGGCCAATGCAACATCGGTGTCGGCAATGGCTGTGGCTTTTAAATGAGAAATGTCCACTAGTTCTTTGACCGAGTCGTCAAGGAAACCCAGTACATAATCCAAATAGTGACCAGCTCGTTTTACTATGCCAAGTTGCTGGTCTGATACAGTTTTAAACAGTAGGTACATCTTCTTTTCCTTTGGTTTCCAGGTACAACTGAGATGACAGTTTTGTTGTGGGTGCATCTACTCCAAGTTGTTGGATACTGTCGTTGACATAACTCAGTATGTTATTTGTGCGTATTTCGTTTCGCACAAAATAGTCACATGCCAACTCCATTACTTCAATCTGTTGTGCAGGTTCTAGCATGCCAACTGCTTCCATGTTGCCTACACCAGCACGACCATATGCTATCATGTCCAGTGCTGTTTGTTTTGCCAAGCGCAGTGTCCAGTATTCTTTTTCTAACTTTTCAGTTTCTGTAGAGTTGGTCATTATATCCATGATACGACGACCGTCCTCAAGATAACCCTCGGAACTGTTGTTAAATTCGTCAATGAGTTTAAGATAGATATCACGCTCATCGTAGGCATCTTTTAATCTAGCCTGGCTTTTTCGTTGCATTCGTTGCAATTTTATCACTTCAAGCTGATGTAGTTTTTTCTGTGCCGGACTGAGTGTTCGTTCCATTTCTTCAGTGTGTATTTCTATTTCAAACACAATCTTTTGTGATTCGTACTCCATGCTTTCCACAGCACTTTCTCTGGTGTTCAATTCCAACAGATACTGTTTCAGTTTAGCGTAGGGAGTTATCTGTGCATTACCGATGAAGTTTTTGACTTTAAATTCAGGTATTGTCCAGTGTTGCGATATTGCCGTGACAATAAGTTCTTTGTGGTCGTCGGTTAAAAAACTAACATTAGTTGATAAATCGCTTACTTTGTATTGAGTCACTGCTTGTTCCATATGATTATTTTTATCCTTTCCATACACAGTGCCCGGAACTTCCGCCTGGCACCCCAGTTCTAATAGAACCGGCTCCTAATTCAAATCCTGATTCGGTTATGTAACTGAATCTCCAACCTCGGTTATTTTGACCGGCAGCTGTGTAACATCCCATCATGTATTGGTGATCTTGCCCCATATCAAAATTTTCTTCACCTGAATCGGTTACCGGTTTTGCAGTAGTCCCAGAATTGGTTTCAGTGGTCAAATTCCAACGTCGCAGACTATTTCCGCCGTTGTAGGCGCCTTCGTTACCACAGTATCCTTTGCCTAGTTTACTGTTGATTCCTTTTTGTTGACTGCCACTTCCGTTTACTGTTCCGGTTGTGTTGACTGTCATAGTAGATCCTGTTACAAAACTATACTTATGCGTGCCTTCTCCCCACGAAAAACCTTTTAGTTCGTCACTGATAGTAGCGACTCCGGCTTGCATACTGTCACCGGTCAAAGATGTCAATCCTGATGATGCCATGGTTTCTGTGGTCATGTTAAAGAAATCAACTCCACTGGCGCCGCCGCCCACAATCCATGCATACAAATGTTCTTTAAAAAATGTACCACAATCGTTGCGCCCAACAGTCATATTCCAATTTGAATTTAGTCCAGCATTGGTTTCGGTTGCCAAGTAAAATGCCGCAGTAGTAACACTTGTGCCCGGCCAACTGTTATCTGCACTCCATAAAAACCCTTTGCTAAGATTGTTAACACCTGATGTGTATGCTCCTGCGTTGGTCAGTAGATCGCCCAAATTGGTCATTACATCAGTGGCATGCACCATGCGGTTGACATTTTTCCAAGGACTACTGCTTTGGTATCCGCCCATCACATAACCAGTTGTGATGATCTGTCTGTACAAAAAAGAGCCGCCGGATGCTGTACTGATTACATCTTTCCAGATGCCGCTATCATGTATTTCCATAACACCTGTATCGGTGTTGTAGATTATTTGACCAACTGTTGGACTTGCTGGTCGTGTTGCTGTGGTAAAGGTCGGCACCCTTACTCCATTTTCGTCTGCAATTACTGACGAATTTATATAAAATCCCATTATGATCCTTTCCAGACACATTGACCAGAGCTTCCGCCTGGCACACCAGTTCTCAGTGATCCAGCTCCTAGTTCAGCTCCGGACTCGGTTGAGTAACTAAATTTCCAACCTCGATTGTTTTGTACATCGGTATAGCATCCCATCATGTACTGATGGGCTTGCCCCATATCAAAATTCTCTTCTCCTGAATTACCAATTGGCTTTGCCACAGTTCCTAGACTGGTGTCAGTGACAAAACTTATTCTGCGCAAGTTATATCCACCGTTGTATGTGCCTTCGTTGCCAATGTATCCTTTTTGCAATTTACTACTTATTCCTTTTTGCTGGGGGTGTATCAATAAATTACCCGAAGTGTATGTGCCAGCCAGGCTCACAGTACCGTCACTGCTGGGATTCGTTCTGACTTTTAACACCATTGGCGAAAGCACTGCTGTGGTTGTGGTGCTAAACATCAGCTTGACTGCCAGCGACGATCCATACGCATATCCATGTGTGTCAGTTGATATTGCATCTCCAAAGCCAGTTCCACTTGCACCAAAGTATGATGCAGTGATTAGGCCTTGCATGGTTTCAGTGGTTAAATTAAATTGATCAATATCAGCTGTACCACCTGCAATGTATGCATACTGTGTTTCTTTAAAAATGGTAGCAATATCATCATGGGCTTGCCAGGTATTCCAAGCAGAGTTTAGCCCAGCGTTGGTTTCTGTGGCAAGATTAAACGCACTGGTTGTTGTACCGGCTGCCATTGAGTCAGTGGTACTCCACAAAAAGCCCTTGGTCAAATTGTTGACTCCCGAAGTATAAGTTCCGGCATAGGTCAACAAGTCGCCTAGGTTGGTCATTACATCAGTGGCATGCACCATGCGATTGACATTTTTCCATGGACTGTTATCTTTGTATCCGCCCATTACATAACCGGTTGTGATGACCATTCTGGTTAAAAATGTTCCGTGACGAATGTCTGCGGCATCTTTCCATACACCAGCATCGTATATTTCCATACGATGGTTATCGGTGTTGTATATAACTTGTCCTTGTGTTGGATTAGACGGCAATGATGCAGTGGCTTTTGATGAGACAAACATTCCTGTATTGTCAAGTGACACTATGTTTCCAGTTAGAAATGCCATTATTTACTTTCTAGATGCTTCTTTAACTGGTCGACTTCTGCAGTCAATTTCTTAACTGCTTCAATCAGCAACGGAATCAGTCGTTCATATTGAACTGTTAGGTAATTTTGATCAATTGGACTTGGTGCAACTGCTTCGGGCATTATTGTTTGAACCGACTGAGCACTAACGCCAACTTGTCTGTGTCCAGGCGACATGCCCAACGATATAGCCAACTCATTTGGTTCATAGTAGAATGTTTCAATTTGACCAACTTTATCTGTTGGGTGTTCTATTGTTCCTAATATTGTTTTGAGTCTAACGTCAGAATAAGAAGAAAATACATTACCAGTAAAATATCCGTTTCCAGCACTGACATTGCCTTTTACACTAATACCTGTAGTGGTTGCTACTACAACATTTGAAATGCTGCCAACTGATGTAGACACATTACCGTCAAGAGTAACAACAACATTACTGTTTCCATTACTAATACTACTACTACTGCCTCCGCTACCACCACCGGTGCTTATGACAGATCCGTTGCCAGACCAATATAGTCCGCTGGTATAAACGGCGCCAGCATACACGTTGCCAGCAATTCCTGCACCGCCTGCGACTTGTAATGCACCTGTTACTGTACTTGTGCTTGCGGTTGCATTGGTAGTAACAATTGTTGCACTGGTTGTGTTCAAAAATGTGCCTTGACTACCTGTGTATCCTGTTGTGCCTGCGCCACCAGCTGTGCCTTGACTACCTGTGTATCCTGTTGCGCCCGGTGCTCCTGTTCCGCCAGTTCCGCCAGTTAGTGCCGCGCCATTGGCGTAAAAGTAGCTAGTGGCATAGATTTTATTCACAGTCAAGTTGCCTGTGATATTCAAATCACCAGATTGGTTACTGGTGTTGGCCACAGTGCTCAAGAAACTAATTGTATTGGTACTTAGGTTAACATTACCTGCTGGTGTAGCAAATACCAACTCTCCAGTGGGCGCCGTGGTAATAGTTGTGCCACCTAGGTCGATGGTGTTGGCAGCCAAGTACAGGGTACCAAAACGTCGAGTGTTACTGCCGATGTTTACTGTGTTGTTTGAAGTGGGTAAAATGTCGCCAGTGACATACGTTGTTCCACCTATGTTTATGTTACCTACAATGCCAACACCACCAGCTACCTTCAATGCACCAGTTGTGGTACTGGTACTGTTGGTATTGCTGGTAATGTTGACAGTTAATGTAGTTAGCGAAGTACCAAGTCTATACCAAGCTGAATCTGTGCTACTATAGGTATAGGCAATACCATTTACGGTTGCTTGTTGTTCATTAACGGGTGAAGTTGGAAATGCCATAATTGTCTTTTATTTAAAATGTTATTGAACCACTTGTGGTCCATTTATATATTCTGTATCCACCTGCAGAGGTTACGGTTGGGCTTCCTGTTGCACTAGTAGCGGCTGCATATGAGTCCGGGTATCGAATGATTACAACTCCAGAGCCACCGTTACCACCCTCGCCAGTACCTGATCTTTCTGTACCACCGCCACCGCCACCTGTATTTGCCGTTCCAGATTCTGCGTTAACACGGCCTGTACTAGCCATTTGGCCGCCACCTCCCCCGCCGTATCCAGATATAGCATCACCAGGTGTTGCACCATACGATCCGCCGCCACCGCCACCGGCATAACCGGTACTAGTTCCGCTTATACTACTAAGTATACCTATGCCACCATTTCCACTAGCAAGACCAGTTGCCCCAACACCGCCTGCACCACCACCTCCACCTGCCCTTGCTACACCAGGAGCGATAACGTTATTCGCAGCTCCGTTTCCGCCATCATAACCTTGTCTCGGTGGGCCAGCTACACCAGTACCGCCAAAATAGGTAGCGCCGGTACCTCCAGCAGCGGCACCACCACCCGAGCCACCTGGGCCACCGTTGCCAGTTGCACTACTGCTTCCACCATAGCCACCACCGGATGTAGTAATATTACCAAATACCGAGTTACCCCCGACACTGCCAATTGATAGCTGTGGCCCAGCTGTTCCGCCTGCACCAATAGTTACGGTAATTGGAGTCCCCAACGATACTGCATATCCTGCGGCAGTTAACACACCACCACCACCGCCAGCACCAGATTGATACATGCCAGCGCCGCCGCCGCCACCTGCAACTACTAGGTATTCTACAGTGGATACTGTAGGTGTAACAGATGTTGTTGATGAAGTTCCAATAACCGGGCCAGTTATATCAAGCCAATAGCTGGTTCCAATGCCAACATCAGTGTATCTCAGTAGCACATCACGTGTGGTATTGTACCAAATATCTCCCACTGTGGGGCTGGCAGGCGCTGTGGCACTTGTGGTATTTGTTGCATTTGTGCCGCGGCTACCAGTATAACCTGCCGATCCGGCACTGCCTGCACTTCCTGTGTATCCTGCTTGGTTGACAATATTGATTGAGCCAATCATTCCAGCATGAACCACACACTGATACACAATGGTCGACGGAGCATCAAATGGTACTCGGTATACCACCGTGGTTGGAGTAGTTCCATTACCATACACACCCGAAGTAGGATTATTTCCTGTAGTACCAGGTACTGCGGTAGTTGATCCACTGCTTAATCGCAATGCCAGGGGATGACTGCTTGTGATATTGGTCAAATTAAAATAATATGTTTGTCCTCTAACCAGGGTCAAGTCCGGATATGTAGTGTCAGCAAACCCGTCTACAGAGTAATTAAATCCCACATTTTGGAACACAAGTTCTGCACCACCGGCACTTCCGGTATATCCAGCCACAGTACTTGCACTACCTGTGTATCCTGTTGATCCTGTGTAGCCTGTACTACCCGCAGTACCAGCTGAACCTGTATAGCCTGCGCCAGCTGAACCAGTATAGCCTGTTGATCCAGCTGATCCGGAACTACCTGCACTACCAGTATAACCTGCGCCGGCCGATCCAGTATATCCAACCGATCCTGCACTCGAAATAGCGGCACCGTTGGCATAGAAGAAGTTGCTGGCATATACGTTACCCACGATGCCAACACCACCGGCCACCTTTAACGCACCGGTTGTTGTACTTGTACTAGAGGTATTAGATGTAACATTGGCTGTATCTGTTGTGACAACATTGGCTGATGATTGCCCGTTTCTATACCACAATTCGTTGGTTAAATCGTAGGTGTACGAAACATTATTAACTATTACAACTTGTCCATCAACGGGTAAACTTGGAAATGCCATATTCTTCTTCTAATTAAAATGTTATTGAACCACTTGAGGTCCACTGATATATTCTATATCCGCCTGTGACGATCACTGTTGGGTTGCCGGTGGTAGCAGATGCAGGAGCATTACCATCTGAGTAGCTTACAACCACAACTCCAGAACCTCCAGCGCCCTTTTCGGCATTGTTGTTACCGTTACCACCACCACCGCCACCTCCGGTGTTGGCCAATGCATTATATCCGCCCGGAACCCAAGATCCACCCGATTTGCCGCCACCGCCTTTACCGCCCAATACTTCTGAACCGTTATTGCCTTCACCAGCGCCACCACCTGCTAGATAGTAACTGCTTGTACCACTATCATATTGTCCAGCGGTAGACCCTGTTATAGGATTAACTGCACCTATACCTCCTACACCGCCTGGGCCTTGTTCTAGTACAGCATTACCACCAACAGCACCTGCACCCCCACCGCCCCCGGAAGCGGCACTGCCATTATAGTTTTGATAAGGTACACCGCTTCCACCATTAAATCCTTGACCTGCAGGAGTAGCAGTTCCACCCAGTCTACCTGGACCACTTGCTCCTCTGCCACCACCACCACCTGATGCTCCGGCACCACCTGCAGTATTATAATTTCCGCCACCACCGCCTCCGGCTGCAGTTATGCTAGCAAATACAGATGGTACTCCTACTTGTGTTCCTTGCACACCGCCAGCGTTTTGATCAGTTGATGCCGCTCCGCCAGCACCAACGGTTATGGTATAAGCAGTACTCGGACTAACTGATAAAGTACCTGTCCTAAAGCCACCGGCGCCACCGCCACCGCCATATATTCCGCCACCACCACCACCACCAACCACTAGATATTGTACCGACGAGGCAGCTGTGATAAACGACGCCACCGTGGTCTGTGTTGCTGAACTTTGTCCAAATGTATATATGGGTCCGGTTGTGTCAATCCAGTATGTGCCAACTCCAACATTGGCTCTAATGAACAGGGCATCTCTGGCGGTGTTATACCACATGTCTCCAATGGCTGGTGACGTGGGTTTTGTTGCTCCGGTGGTCATTCTGACAGCACCAGCACTTCCGCTGTAACCAATGTTACCTGCGGTTCCTGCTGATCCAGTGTATCCTGCCACAGTGCTTGCACTACCTGTGTAACCTGTGCCGGTACTACCAGTATAGCCCGCGCTTCCTGCAGTTCCTGTACTGCCAGTGTATCCCGCAATTCCGGACGATCCAGTTGATCCTACACCGCCAGCACTGCCCGTATAACCAGCCACGGTACTTGCACTACCTGTGTATCCCGCGGCACCTGCAGTTCCAGCACTACCTGTGTAGCCCACAGCGGCATAAGCACCAGCTGGTCCTTTGATATTACCAACCAATACCCAGCCCAGGCCTGGATCTGTTGCCTGTGCCATGGTAAATGAACCACTTGTGGTCCACTTGTAAATTCTGTATCCGCCTGTGACTGTTACTGCGGGACTGCCAGTTGTTGCACTTGCTGCCGGGTGGGTATCCACATAGCGAACAATTACAACTCCCGATCCTCCAGCACCCGACGGGTATGAGGCCGACGGATTCCATCCACCTTGGGCTCCACCACCACCACCAGTATTAGCAGTTCCATTTACACCTGCTCCCCATGGTCCACCGCTATTACCCCAACCACCATCACCACCGCCACCAGATCCTCCAATGCCTCGGTTAGCTTGTCCATTTGAGCCACCACCACCACCACCAGCGTAAGTTGTTGATGTTCCGCTAATTGTAGAGGTGTTACCCGAACCACCATCGCCTGCTTTAAATCCAGAACCTGCCGTGCCAACAGCCCCGGCTCCTCCTCCGCCACCACCACTTACAACAGCACCATTGCCACCTGCGGTGCCTTGCCCAGCAGTACCAGCACCCCCTGAACCTGCGGGCAAACTATCAACACCACCGCCACCACCACCAGAACCGCCAGAATTTCCATTTAGTGCTGTACCACCTGCATCGGGCGGTACGCCTTTACCACCAGCACCACCACCAATGGCCGTGATGTTACCAAATACAGAATTGCCACCATTGTTACCAACAATTCCTGTTGTCACTGCCGCACCACCGGCGCCAACTGTTACTGTGATTGCAGAATTTGAAGTAACTGCAAATCCTGTAGCAGTTCTATAACCACCTGCGCCACCACCACCAGCAATATTTAAACCGCCACCACCGCCACCACCGGCAACCACTAGATATTCCACTGCGGGTGTTGCTCCTGCAATTGAGCCACCTTTCCACACATATAGGTCACCATTGTCTGTGGTATATGCATCATTTATAGCACCGGTATAACTTTTATCGGCGTATCCTGGTATTGAAGTATATACGCTCACAGTACCCACTATATTGGTCACGGCTGCTGTGGTTGTTGTGGTAGTGATACCAGCCGATCCTGTATATCCCGCATTGCCCGAGGTGCCGGCACTACCAGTGTATCCTGCGCCCGATGACCCTGTATAACCTGCGCCGGCACTTCCTGTGTAACCAGCTGATCCTGTGCTGCCAGCACTACCAGCACTGCCTGTATAACCAGCCACAGTACTTGCACTGCCTGTGTAGCCTGCAATGCCAGTTGATCCTGCACTTCCTGTGTATCCTGTGCCACCAGCGGTGCCTGCTGATCCGGTATATCCCACAGCACCTGCTCCCGAAACAGCTGATCCATTGGCATAAAAGAAGTTACTGGCATACACATTGCCCACAATACCTGCACCACCAGCTACTCGTAATGCACCAGTTACGGTACTTGTACTAGCAGTATTGGCCACAATATTGGCTGTATCTGTTGTGATTGTATTGGCTGTTGTGGGTGCCGATCTTGTCCAAGCCGTAATTGCACTTTCATAAACATAGGCAATGTTGTTGACTACTACAACTTGTCCGTTATTGGGTAAACTTGGAAATGCCATATTATTATTCTTTTATTTAAATTGGTATTCTGCGAACTGCTCGAACTTTGTAAGCAACAGTCTTATTATTTGATGAACCGTGATTTCCGCCATACCAAGACATTAGTGTTGCCATTGTGGCAGTATTCTCGGTAGACATGTGATAAAAACCGCTAAGTGCCTCACTGTTTCCTGATTGAAATGCTGTTGCTATAGTTTGTGGTGGGTTTCCAGTGGTGTAAGTAGTGCTAATAGGTTCCGGGGACACTGCATATTGATTTGATCCTGCATCCACATCGCCATTTTCTGTTCCGGCCTTCAAGTACCAATATAAAGTTATCATTTCATTTTTTGCTGGCATATACCAATCAGTGTAACCACCAATTGATAAGTTCTTACAGAAATATGCAGCCGGATGACTTGCATCGTTCATATTATTAGTGTTGGTTGGTCCGTCAATCAGCGACGATGTTCCAGCAGTACTAGTGTTAGATATTTTCCATGCCAAGTTTGATTCTCCAGTTGCTTTAGGTGCAACAATTAAATAGTGAGTTGCCACACCATTTCCTGTGGTGCTAATTTTTCCAGCATAGTAACCGCCGCCATAAGATTGCCCAATAACCGAAGGAGGAACAACTCCCGATGCAGTAATTGCTGCCTGTGTCGTTGCACTGACTCCAAAATTATTTACTGGGCCACTTACATCAATCCAATAAGAAGCAGTACCATCGTTTAAGTATCTATACAATACGTCATTTGCTGTGCGATACCACATGTCTCCAAGGCTGGGGCTAGCGGGCGCAGTATTGCCGGCGGTAAATGCAGTTGTTCCTCGGCTACCTGTATAACCAGCTGTGCCTGCTGTACCCGTGCTACCTGTGTATCCAACTACGCCTTGGCTTCCTGTATACCCTGTTGTACCAGCAGATCCAGCAGATCCAGAACTGCCTGTATATCCAACATTACCTGTGGTACCCGCACTGCCTGCTGATCCTGTGTAACCAGTTGATCCTGCACTGCCTGCCGAGCCAGAACTTCCAGTATATCCAACGGCACCGCTAGCGCCAGTAATACCCTGCGAACCGCTTAAATCCGTTACATAGCTATAAGCTGTACCCGACCACAAGTACAGTCTTGAATTTTCTGAGTTGTTGGCATTGCCAGTTTCAATAATGGCAAATTGTCCGGCTGTGATGCCGGTTGGTGCAGTGTCTGCTGTCAGGGCCGCTACACTTGCGTATGTTTTGGCTATAGTAAAACCGATGCCCGAATCACCGCGGCTACCTGTGTAGCCTGCCGAGCCAGCACCGCCCGTAAATGCGGCACCATTGGTGTAAAAGTAAGCATCAGCTGTAACTGATGTGGCAGCCAGATTGGATGAGAAAGAGACATTTCCAGTGGTAGTAGTAGTATTAGCTACAGTACTCAAAAAGCTCACGGTATTTGCAGTAATTGAAACATTGCCCGAACCGGTGTTGAACGTTAAAGAACCTGTATTTGATGTTGTAATCTGTGCACCACCTATGTCAATGGTGTTGCCCGACAGGTACAATGAGCCAAATCTCAATGTGGGTGTGCCCAAGTTTACTGTGTTATTGGATGTGGGCACAATATTGCCGGAAACACTGGTTGTTCCAGTAAGCGCAAGATTGCTAACAGAGATATTAGCACTCAGTCCGGACGATTTTATTCTTGTTTCTGCCATTTGCTCGTTCTTTTGTATGTTTCGATCAACGAAATTTTATCTATATCAGATATTTATCCTAGATAAACAATTTGAAAACCAGAGCTGAACTTAGCCCATGTACCAGAGTTGTGACGTTGTTGTGGAACTGGTGCCAGAACCTGAACCAGAGTTATTGCCTGCAGTGATCGGAACACCGTCTGAGACTGCGTAAGTGGTTGCCACTGTGGCTGCCAGCTTGGTTAAATCATTGACATTTGTGATATCTCTAGTGGTTGCTGTGGTCAACGACAGTGAAGTGGCTTCTGCCACTGCGATATCTGGGCCTTTTGCGATGACAGCAGCCAACTTGGTTAGGTTATTGACTTCTGTGATTTCTGTACGGGTTGCTGTGGTCAAGTTCAATGAAACGGCTTCTGCTA